>Ga0265322_10000203_pt1 | contig 26286 bp, 17 predicted proteins | sample 41222metaG_FD_193584 | JGI IMG/M metagenome (GOLD analysis project Ga0265322, IMG submission 193584) | Rhizosphere microbial communities from Carex aquatilis grown in University of Washington, Seatle, WA, United States - 4-12-22 metaG | ecosystem: Host-associated > Plants > Roots > Rhizosphere...
GTTCCAGTGTGGCCGATCATCCTCTCAGACCGGCTACCCGTCTTAGCCTTGGTGAGCCGTTACCTCGCCAACTAGCTGATAGGCCGCGAACTCCTCTGCGAGCACCGGGCCTTACGGTCCCCGGCTTTAGTATGACGACCATGCAGTCATCAACCACATGCGGTATTAATTCGCCTTTCGACGAGCTATTCCCCACTCGCAGGTAAATTGTTCACGTGTTACGCACCCGTTCGCCACTGACTTTCGATCCGGTTGCCCTTCACGAAAGCCCGTTCGACTTGCATGTCTTAACCACGCCGCCAGCGTTCATTCTGAGCCAGGATCAAACTCTCCGAAAAGAGAGTTCGGAACCTAGTGATTCACGAACTACGCTGCGCGTAAGATTTCTCTCACACGCGTATTTTTGTGTTAAAGGTTTGATTGGGGTCCCAATCAATCGCACAAAGTAAATCTCAAAGAACCTCTTCCCCTCAAAGGGGAAAGCTTTCCACTAAGACAATCGGCTATTTCTCCGTCAATACTTTTCCCGAATAAAACAGAAAAAGTGTTGGGAAGGAACAGCCGGCTCGGTGGAGTTTTTCTTTCGCCCCGCCGCTTTGTTGCGGGGCGTTGAAAGAAGGGAGGGTGCACAATGGGAGCGGGGACTCTTGAATCAAGTTCATTCTATCGATATACTTGGAGATTCGCTTATCATCTTATCCATTATTATATTGCGCATTATTTCCCGCAAAGACTTCCGCCCAATTTGGGCCCCCGCCGGCGCCTGAATTGCCTCAACTCATCAACCCCTCCTGGCTGCCGCGGCCGAGCAGACCGGCGATAATTTGTATTTGATATACAAATACAGATCAGATCTCCCCAGGCCCGCTGCTCCCCGTGATGCTTGCTTTGCAGGCGAAAATTCAGGTGCTGTCCACGAACCCCCGATTAAGCGCAGGCTTATACAGATCGTCGCCTAAATCGGTGGAAGCGGCTCCCGCTGAATGAGTTGGCTGTGTATCCTTTCGTTCATGCATGGCCCAATGAAGACTCACCTATTGCGATATAATCATAGAAAAATACGCGGTACCCACTCTCTCTGCCTGTGACCCAACGAGGCATTACAGACACACGCCTTAGTCTTCAGCCGGATACCGGGTGTCCGGTTTTCGCGTGTTTTGCCTGGCGCGGGGTGTCTGATTAATCGATCGACGAGCGCCTTGCCCGGCTAGGACCGTACAGCCGGCCCCACTGGAGCGGGATCCAGTTTCCAGATATCACTCGCATATTCGCGGATCGTCCGGTCACTGGAGAATTTCCCGACACGGGCGGTGTTCAGGATAGCCATCTGCGCCCAGTGTTTCTGGTCACGATAGGCGGCGTCGACGAGCACCTGGCAGTCACTATAAAGACGAAAATCAGCAAGCACCATGAAAGGATCGCCGCCGTCGAGCAAACTGTGATGCACGGGAGTGAGCGCGCCAGGCGGCTCGTTGGGCGTGAAGTAGTTTGAGCCAAGCCAGTCGACCACGGCATGCAACTCCTCGTCGCCGTGATACCAATCCCATGGATGGTAGCCCGCACGGCGCAATTCTTCGATCTTCTCCACGGTGTGGCCGAAGATAAAAATATTCTCGTCGCCCACTTCCTCCCGGATTTCGATGTTGGCGCCATCAAGCGTGCCGACCGTGAGTGCGCCATTTAACGCGAGCTTCATATTCCCCGTGCCCGACGCCTCCTTGCCGGCCGTGGAGATCTGCTCGGAAACATCGGCCGCAGGAATGATTTTCTCCGCGAGCGACACGCGATAATTCGGCAGGAACGCCACCTTGAGCCGGCCGTTGATGCGGGAATCCGTGTTGATGCGGGCGCCGACCGCATTGATGGCCTTGATGATATTTTTGGCCACATCGTAGCCAGGTGAGGCTTTGGCGGCGAAAATGAAGACGCGCGGCACGATATCGTAGGACGGGTTCTGCAGGAGCCGGCGATAAAGTGCGAGGATGTGCAGCAGGTTCAGGTGCTGGCGCTTGTACTCATGCAGGCGTTTGATCTGCACGTCGAAGATGGCGTCGGGCGAGACTTCCAGCCCCTCGCATTCGGCACGGATCACCGCAGCGAGGTCCTGCTTGTTGGCATGCTTGATGGCCATGAACTCGCGCTGGAAGCCCGGGTCGCCGGCGCATTTCTCGAGCTGGCGGAGCTGATCAAGATCGCGCACCCACGCCGGGCCGAGGTGATCCGTAATCAACCGCGCAAGACGCGGATTGCACTGGAGCAGCCATCGGCGCGGTGTGATGCCGTTGGTCTTGTTGTTGAATTTACCCGGGTAAAGTTCGTTGAAGTCGGGAAAGAGATTGCGCTTGAGCAGTTCCGTGTGCAGCGCGGCGACGCCGTTGACGGCATGGGAGCCGACCACGGAGAGATGCGCCATCCGCACCATCTTGTCGCCATTCTCCTCAATCAAGGAACAGGTGCGCTTCTTCTGGTTGTCGCCGGGCCACTGGCGTTCGCACGCCTCCATGAGATGCACGTTGATGTCAAAGATGAGCTGGAGGTGACGCGGCAAGACGCGTTGGAAAAGCGGTACACTCCACCTCTCCAGCGCTTCCGGCAGCAGCGTATGGTTGGTATAGCCGAAAGTCCGCGTGACGATCTCCCAGGCTTTCTCCCATGGCAGATTCTCCTCGTCGATCAGGAGGCGCAACAGATCAATGATGGCGATGGCCGGATGGGTGTCGTTGAGCTGAATGGCGACCTTGTCGGGGAAGTTGTCCCACGAATTGCCCGGCTGCTTGCGGTGGCGGCGGATGATGTCGCGCAGCGAGCAGGCGACGAAAAAATACTGCTGCACGAGGCGCAGTTCCTTGCCGTTCTCAGTTTTGTCGTTCGGATAAAGGACCTTTGAAACACTTTCCCCGACCGCCTTCTCGCGAACCGCCTCGACATAGCCGCCCTGGTTGAAGGTGGCGAGGTCGAACTCCTCCGTGGCCTTCGAGCCCCAGAGACGGAGAAAATTCACCGTCTTCGTGCCGTAGCCGGCGATGGGAATGTCGTAAGGCACGCCGAGCACAGTCTTCGTGTCGACCCAGCGGGGCCGTGAGTTGCCGCGATCATCAAAGACCTGCTCGACTTGTCCGTAGAGCTGCACGCGCTGGGTGTATTCGGGGCGGACGATCTCCCACGGATCGCCAAAGATCATCCAGTTGTCCGGATGCTCCACCTGGTAGCCGTTGACAAATTCCTGTTTGAAGAGGCCGTACTCGTAATAGATGCCATAACCGATGGCGGGAAAGTCGTGCGTGGCGAGCGAGTCGAGAAAGCACGCGGCGAGGCGGCCAAGGCCCCCGTTGCCCAGCCCCATGTCCTCCTCGGCATCACGCAGGACGGTAAAATCGAGACCGAGTTCGCGGACGGCGGCAACCGTATCATCGTAAAGACCGGTGTTGTAGAGGTTGTGCTCCATTAAACGGCCGATGAGATATTCCAGCGAGAGGTAGTAAACCCGGCGCACGTTGCCGTCGTTGTGCACGCCCTGGGTGGCGATGAAACGCTCCAGAATGCAGTCGCGCACCGCCATGGCGGTGGAAATCCACCAATCACGAACCGTGGCGGTACCGGCATCGCGCGCAAGGGTGTGCTTCAAATGGTGCAGGATGGCCCGCTTAAGTGCCTCGGGGCCGGCCGTGACCGGGGCGGCGGATAAGGTACAGGATTTTACCGCCGGCGTTTTGCCGGGCTTCTTGCTGACCTTGGTGGGCATGAAAATGCGTGTTGGCTTTGGTAGAGCGGGAATGGTGCCACGGCTCGATCCCCCAGCGTCGTGCTGGTTATTTTTGGAAACGTCGTGCGAGTTCGCCGGAGCTTAACTCAATATACGTGGGCCTGCCAGCAGGATTGGTTAAGGGTTGCCGGCAGGAAAAAAGCTGGGTGACCAGCGAGTGCATTTCAGCCTCGCTGGTGCCGTCTGGCATGCGCACCGCCCGGACCGCGGCAAGTCGCGCCAATTCGTCCCGCGCAAGATCGATATCTTTCGCCATCAGGAGACCCTCGCGCAACGCGCCGAGCAGGTCGCGCAGAAATGATTCGGCATCGGCCGGATCCATCCATTCGGGCACGCCTTCAACGCGGAAGAAATTGCGGCCAAACTCGACGATCTCAAAACCATGACCGTTGAGGAATACCAGCCGGTCAAGGAGGAGGGCGGTCGTGATGGCGTCGAGTTCAATGGGCACGGGCAGCAGCAGGCGCTGGGTGCCCACCCGTCCGGCGGTGAACTGCTCGCGGAGGCGTTCGTACCAGATCCGTTCGTGCGCCGCCCGGCGGTCGAGCAACACGAGGCCTGCCTCGGTCTCGAACAACGCATAGACTCCGTGGGCGAGGCCCACATAACGCCAGCGGATTCTCGCCTGGGGTGCCACGTTTTGAAACTGGGAAGTCGCGGGGGACGAGGCTGGCAAGACGCCCGCTGTCGTTGCCGGGGATGGAATCGGCGCGGCCATCGGCCGAAAAACCGGGAAGGGTGCAGCGATGCGGGATTCCGCCGGCGGTGGCGTGCCGGTTGAAACGGCCGGTGCTTCCAGATTTTGCCTCACCTCATGGGGCTTGGCCAAGGCCGGCCCTGCAACCGGCGTCTCGCTGAGCTCTCTCAGCCGCTCGAGCACCGCGCGAATGACGAACGCGCGCACCTGCGCCTCGTTGCGGAAGCGCACCTCGCGTTTCGCCGGATGCACGTTCACGTCGACCGCCGCGGAATCGATCTCGAGGAAGAGAAACGCCAGGGGATAGCGTCCCTTCGGGATCGCCTCATGGTAGCTCTCGATAAGCGCGTAGCTGAGCGTACGGCTGTCGACCGGCCGCTGGTTTACAAAGGTGATCATCTCGTGCCGGGTGGCCCGCCCCACCCCGGGCCGGCCGATGAGTCCGCGCAGGCGCAACCCGGCCTCCGCCGCTTCGATCACCAGCAGCGACTCCGCAATCTGCCGCCCGAAAATCTCCGCCACGCGCTCGGCCGTCGTCGCGCATTCCGGCGAGCGGAAGATCACGCGCCCGTCCTCAATCAGGGTGAACGCGGCCTGCGGACAGGCGAGCGCATACAACCGCACGCAATGAATGATGTGCGCACTCTCGGTGGCGTCGCTCTTCAGAAATTTGCGCCGTGCCGGCACAGAATTGAAGAGATGCGACACCACCAGGCGCGTGCCCACCGGCCGGCCGCAGTCGCGGACGTGCACGAACTTGCCGCCGTTCACGAGGATCTCCGTGCCCGCCTCGTCACCCGCGCCGCGCGTCTGCAGTTCGAAGCGCGACACGCTCGCGATGGAAGGCAGCGCCTCGCCCCGGAAGCCGAAGGTTGTGAGCCGGTCGAGATCGGCGGCCTCGGTGATTTTGCTCGTGGCGTGGCGCTCCAGCGAAAGCAGGGCGTCGTCGCGCGTCATGCCCGCGCCGTTGTCCTCGACCCGGATGTAGGCGCGCCCGCCGCTGCGGAACTCCACCTCAATGCGCGTGGCGCCGGCGTCGAGGCTGTTCTCGACCAGCTCCTTGACCACGGCGGCGGGCCGTTCGATGACCTCGCCGGCCGCAATCTGGTTGGCAACCCGGTCGGGCAGGATGCGGATGGTGGGCATGACTCCGAAAATATCTCGGATCAATCCAGTGTCCTGCGCCAGCGCGCCAACTGGCGTCGGAGTTCGACCGGACCGGGCATGCCCGTCCCCCGGCGTTTCGCCAGGGCCCGGCGCAGGTTGAACACACCGGTCCAGTCGGAGGCGAAGGCCGGGTGCACGGATCTGACCTGCACGAGCGTCAGACGGTTGAGACCGACGGAATTTTGCTCGGCCAGCCGCACAACGGCGCCGACGGCGCGGTGCGCCTCGCGAAACGCCACGCCCTTGCGCACGAGATAATCAGCGAGGTCGGTGGCGAGCAGCGCGGGGTCGGCCACCGCGGCGGCGCAGCGCCTGGTGTTCACCTTCAGACCCGTGAGCAGGCCGGCGAGCACATCAAGGCAGAGCGCGGTCTGGTCAAAACTGTCGAAGACCGGCGGCTTGTCCTCCTGCAAGTCGCGGTTGTAGGTGAGCGGCAGGCCCTTCACGAGCGCCAGCAGCGTGTGCAGGTTCCCCTGCAGGCGCGCGGCTTTGCCGCGCAGCAGCTCGCATGCGTCGGGATTCTTTTTCTGCGGCATGAGCGACGAGCCGGTGCAGAACGCGTCCGGCAGCGTCACAAAGCCAAACTCCGTGGTCGCCCAAAGAATGAGATCCTCGGCGATGCGCGAAAGGTGCACGCCGGTCAGCGCGCAAGTGGTGGCGAACTCGATGAACACATCGCGGTCAGCCACGGCATCCATGGAATTTTGCGTCACCCGCGGCCGGCCGCGCCGGTCGACGAAGCCGAGCGCCCGAGCGGTGAATTCGCGGTCGATGGGCAGCGAGGTGCCGGCGATGGCGCCGGAGCCTAGCGGACACCAGTTGGCGTGGTCGGCCGTTTCGGCCAGGCGCTGGTGGTCGCGCCCGAGCATCTCCAGCCACGCCAGAAAATGATGCGCCAGCGGCACCGGCTGCGCCCGCTGCAGATGGGTGTAGCCGGGAATGAGCACGTCGCGATTCGCCTCGGCCACCGCTAGCAGCGCACGTCCGGCTCGGTGGATCTTCGCCTGCAGGTCCGCGCATGCCTGCTTGAAGAAGAGCCGCATATCGGTGGCCACCTGGTCATTGCGGCTGCGGGCGGTGTGAAGTCTGGCGGCGGCGGGCACACGCTTCGTCAGCGCCTGCTCGATGTTCATGTGCACGTCCTCCAGCCGGGTGTTCCAGCGGAACCGACCGGCTTCGATTTCGCGCAGGATTTCATCCAGTCCCGCGCGGATGGCGTCGCGGTCTTTTTTGGTGATGAGGCCGACGTGCGCGAGCATGGCGGCGTGGGCCTTGCTGCCTTGAATGTCAAAAACGGCGAGGCGCCGGTCGAACGACACCGACTCGCTGAACTTCAGCATGAGTGCGGAAGGCTTCCCGGAAAAACGTCCGCTCCACATGACTTGAGCTTTCGTGGCCATAAGCGCGCCAGATCATCCTCCGGGCGTGACAGGGGGCAATTCGAAAGATGGATTGCCCGGCGGAGTCAGTCCCGCACAGTGGGCGCGTGCTCCGCCGTGTCCTCCTTGCTTTTTCCCTCGTGCTGACGTTCGCCGCCGGCATGGCGGTGGCCGAGGATCCGCCGCCGGCGCCCCTGCCGCCGGACGACGCTCCGCTCGGTGGACGCTATGCCCAGGTAATGGTCGAGCCGACGAAGACGTCGATCTACATCGGCAGCGTCACCCTCACCATGCCGCCCTTCGCGCGGCAGGCCGGTGTCTACTCAACCGACTACTCGGCGAAGGTGTTCCCGTTCTTCTTCTACAACGAGCACGGCCGTCTCTCGATCGAGTTTTCCGACGAAAACCTGCGCCAGCTCCGGCGCGGCGAGACGGTTTATTTCCAAGGGCACGCGAGCAACAGTGCCGGCGCGGCGCGCCGTATCGAGGGCCGCGCCATTCCCGATGGCGTCAACGCCGGTCACGGCAAGATCAAGGTTCGCGTGGGGGTTGGCAGGATCGAACTGATCTTCAACACTGTGTACCGGTTCAGCGGCGCCGAGTGAAGCCCGGCGGCCGCCACGGCTTCCCTTCACTCCTGCCAGTGGAGGACGATGGGCACGTCGATCGACGGATAGAGGCTCTTGTGCACGGGGCAGGTGCGCGCGGCACGCTCCAGCAGGTCATCCCGGTCGATATCGTGCGATACCGGGAGCCAGATATGCGTCGCGAGGCGCAAGATGCGCCGGGGGGCGTCGGTCGACATCTCTTTGCTCACCTCGAAACGGGCGCCCTTGAGATCAAGACCGAGGCGCCGGGCGGTCAGGCCTAGGGTGGTGAGGATGCAGGTGCCGAGGGCGGCGGCCATCAGGTCGGTCGGCGAGAACGTCTCGCCGCGGCCCTGGTTGTCGACCGGCGCATCGGTGTCCAGCGTGCGGCCCGACGGGCCGTGGGTGGCCACGCAATGCAACTCGCCCTGATAGTCGCCGGTGATCTTGACCATGCGGCGAGTTTTTGCCGAAAACGCGCCCGCGGCAAGACGCAAGGTGCCGCGGACCGCCGGTGGCCATCCGTCGCCAATCATTTCTTGTCGCCAGTGTACCGGAGGGACAAAGTCCGGACCGAAGACCGCGAAAAATCGACCCCGAAAAGGAGATTCACCATGGCCGATCAAGACCGAATCTATCGTCTCTTGCAGCAGCATCTCGACCAGCAGCCGGTGGGGTTCCCGGCCACCTGGTCACGGGCCGATCTTCGCTTCCTGCGACGGATGTTCACACGCGAGGAGGCAAAGGTGGCCCTGCACCTTTCCTATCAACCGGCCCCCACGGATATGATCATCGAACGGGCGTCCCCCGAGTTTTCGGCCGTGCAAACCGGACGGCTGCTCGACAGCATGCTTAGAAAGGGCTCGGTCGGCTGGAAGAAGAAGGACGGCGTCGACCACTGGTATGTCTTGCCGATGGTTGTCGGCATGTACGAAGCGCAAGACGGCGAGCCCACTCCGGATTTTCTGGCTGATGCCGACGCTTACATGAAAACCCTGGGTTACGGAGCGTCGATGCTGGCCGTCAGCCCGCCGCAGATGCGGACGATACCCATCAACCAGAGCATCCCGGTGGAGCATAACATCGCCACCTACGATCAGATCCGGGCCCTCGTCGAGGAGGCGCGCGGTCCTTTTGTCGTCCTCAATTGCATCTGCCGCCAGCGCATGACCCTGAAAAACAAACCCTGCAAACAGACCTCGCGCCTGGAGACCTGCCTCGCCCTTGACAACATGGCCGCCATGGTCCTGCGCCGGGGCCATGGGCGCGAAGTAACCCACGACGAGGTGCTGGCGATTCTCCGCCAAAACGAGGACGACGGCCTCGTGCTGCAACCGGCGAACGCGCAGCATCCGGAGTTTGTCTGCTCGTGCTGCGGCTGCTGCTGCGGGATGCTCTCGATGCAGAAAATGCTGCCGCACCCGGTCGACTTCTGGACCAGCAGCTTTCGCGCGGAAGTCGACAGCGCGGTGTGTTCGCACTGCGGGAAATGTGTCTCCCGCTGCCAGGTCAACGCGGTCACCTTGCCCCGCGCCAAAGGTCCCGCGAGGATCAATGCGAGCCGGTGCATCGGCTGCGGTCTGTGCGTCTCCACGTGTCCGTCCCGGGCCGTCCACCTGAGAAAACGAGTCCCGGAGACAATTCCACCGGAGAGGGAGGAAGATCTCTACGCCGAGATCGCGGCAAAGAAAAAGGGGCCTTGGGCGCGGCGGCGCATGCTCGCCAAGGTGGTCTTGGGGATGCGGCAGTGAGCCGTCCTTGGCAACGGCGCGGCGCCCAAATAAGATGCCGCCATGACAATCGCGCCCGCCAGGATCCTCGACTCCCTTCGCGCCTTGGACGGAGTCACGCCGAGCTTGTGGCTCACCGGCGGAGTGGCTGTGGATTTTCTCGTTGGTCGCTGGACGCGGCCGCACAAAGATCTCGACCTCGTGGCGTTCGCGCCGAGCCGCACCACCCTGCAAGCCGAGCTGACCAAGCGGGGTTTTACCCTAGTGCAGGACGGGGCCTGGACGACGCGTTGGACCTTTGCCGGCAATGGCGCCGCTGATGCGGATATCGAGATCGTGTTCATCGAGCCGACTGAGCCACGAACCGGGGTGCTTGTGATTCCGAATGATGACAGCGCTGGCGGCCGTGCGGGGCGATACCCCCTGCTTCCCGACTCCCTCGATCCTGACCGCTTCGCCATCCTCGCTGGCGTGCGGTTTCGCGTCTGCAGTGCCGAGAGCGAATGGCTGAGCCGCGTGACCAGCGAAGATTTAGTACCCGGCCGGATTATGGAACCGAAGATCCGTCACGATCTCGAGCTACTGGAGTCCCTCGTTCCCGAGGCGCGCCGCGAAAAGCTATTAGCACAAGCGCATCGACGTCAGAATGAACGATAGCACCAAGGGCGCGAAGGCTGGCGCGGTGGGCGGGACTCGAACCCGCGACCGACGGTTTAGAAAACCGTTGCTCTGTCCGGCTGAGCTACCACCGCTTGAAAGCTGTGGCTGACGGGATAACCGTGCCTCCCTGCATCGACAAGGGAAAATCCCATGCCGCACCGTTTCGTCACCGTCACCTGTCCCTCCTGCTTCCAGAACTTCGAGGTTGCCGCTCCGCCGCCGGAGGAACTGCCGGCGGAACTCGATTACGACTGTGAAATCTGCTGCCGGCCGATGGTGATTTTCATCGACGGCGGCGGGGACGATATCTGGGCGGAGGCGCGCGGCATCAATGAATAGCGCCCGCTTGGGACCGCCGTCGGGCGCGAAAGCAAACTGCACTTGACTTGCCTACCTCGCGTTCTACGTTCGCCCTCCTTTCCGGCATGGGGTGGTAGCTCAGCTGGTTAGAGCGTCTGCCTGTCACGCAGAAGGTCGCGAGTTCGAGTCTCGTCCATCCCGCCATTTCCTGCTCATACGCCCGAATAGCGGCCGAGGCGGTGGCACCGGCCCGGGAGTCGATTCAAGTTATATGGGCGCGGCACGAGCCTCGCTGTTGGTTCCCGCTTCCGAGACACGACACCTCAGTGCCAGATTTCACCGCGGGTCACGTCTCCGGGCACATCGAGCAGCTGAATGCTCGAGATGGTGCGCATCGTCGCATGGTCGGCGAAGGACCAGACCACCTGCTTGTCGCGCGTCACCTCGATGACATGCGGCGCCTCGCCGAAGTGATCATGACCAAGCCAGTTGGTGAGCACGGTGTTGCCATTTGGCAGGCGCTGGAGCCCGGCCATGAACATCAACCGGATGCCGGGCAGTTCATCGGTCTGCACCTCCCAGACCGTCCGGCCTGCCGGATCGACCTCGAAGACGTGCGGCCGGCCGCTCTTCCGATCGGCGCAGGCGATCAGCGTATGGCCATCGGGCAGGCGGATGGCGGTGTGGGGTCCGCCAGCGGCGGGAATCTCGGCCACGATTTTGCCGGTGCCGTCGTATTCGCGGACGACATCGAGCCCGTAATGCGCGACCAAGTAGTGGCCGTTGTCGAGCCTGCGGGCATTGCGCATGAATGCCCCGCCTCCGTCCTGCCCGGCTGGCAGCAGCCGGACTTCTTTCACGATCCGGCCATCGGGTGCAACCTCGAGCAGGCGGCCGCTGTTGCATTCGCCGATGAACGTATTCCCGTCGGCCAGCCGCTGGCAGGCATAGATCGCGCTCTGCGATTCGTAGCAGAATACGGTCTGCTTCCCCCGGGTGACCTCTTTCACGCCGTGGCCGGTATTGAACAGGAGGTTGCCGTTGGGCAGCACCCAGATGTCGTTGCACGATGGCGCCGGGTATTCCCACTCCACCCGGCCGTCGATGGAGACGACGAACACCTTTCCCTGCGTGTAATCGGTGCAGACGAACGGATGCCCGTGCACGGTCGGAACCGGCGGCGGGTCCGCGGCAAAACCCCTCGAAGCCGCGGCGATCGCGAGCCCGCTGGAGAGAACGGCCAGGGCGTAACGTTTCATGGCCGGCCGAGTTTGTCAGCGGCGGTTTCCATCATCAGGAAAAAGGCCTGCCCCTCCGCCGACACGCCGGGCGAGGCAAAGGTCGGCGCCCCGGCAACGCCGTGCACGAACCCATCGCAGTCCACCTTGGCGCGGGCCGCGCTCCGCATGCGGTCGGCGGCCGGCAGGTATTCGCCCGGGAGCCAGCCGCCACGCACGCTTTCGTAAATGGCATAGGCGAGCATCTGGCCGAGGTTGGTTTCAATAAACGTTGTTTCATCGTCCACCACGTTGTGAAAGAGGCCGTCGGAACGCTGGTGGGCGAGACAGCCATCGATGAGCTGCCTTTCCATCGCGGCGAGTCGCGCTTTTTCGGCGCCCTGGTCGGCAGGCAGGGCGCGGATCACCCGGGTGAACGCTGCAGCCGCCCAGCCGTTGCCACCTCCCCATGCCGAGGGGTCCTCAAAAGCCTGTCTCTCCTCGTTCCAGATGTGCGCCAGGAGCCTCCGTTGTGGATTCCATAGGCGTTTCCAGTGACCGTCGATCTGCCGAATCGCCTCGGCGGGTTTCCCGGCGAAGGCGAGGAACGGCGGGCTGGTGTGGAAGCTGTCGGACCAGATCGTTTGCTTGGTATGGAAGATGGTTCCGTCTCCGGCGCGCGGCGCGCGGTGGAGGGTGTAGTCGAGCATCGCATCGGCGGCCTTCCGGAGTTCGGGATCGTTCGAGATTTGGGCGGCGTGCCAGAGCGCCTCACCCAGCATGAGCGGATCAACCAGGGCACCGCCCTGCGCGGCGACGAGCCCATTCTTGTCCGGATAGATCAGGCTGGCGCGGGCCATCTGCACGACAAGGGCGTCGTCGCCCGCCTCGAAAAAAGCCTGGGCCAGCACGCCTTGCTCCCACGATTTGCGCTGCATCGCGAGCGCGGCGGCGCGCACCTTCGCCACGAGCGGGTCGGTGGCAGCGGCTGCCCCCGGTGGCTGCCCGGCTGCGAAAGCAAATGCGGAAAAAAAGGCCGCCGCCCCGGCGGCATGCCTGAGCACCCGCGACACTGTCAGCGCACGCAATGGGAGAAAGCCGGCGAGTGTTCGCGCGGTTGGACGATTTCTTGAATCAACCATGGTCGATGTGTTTGCCGGCAACGAAACGCCGAGATTTCAACTCGACTTTTCGTTCATGGCGAGGTGGTTCTACGATCAGAGGTCCGGACCCTAAATATGCAAATCAAGCCTTTGATCCTTTGGGCCGTGGCGTGCGGCCTGTTGTTCAACCAGCGAAGCGCAGCAGCCGCGGAAGCCGGCCCGCGTCCAAGCAAGGGCGCCGCGCAACACCCGTTCCTCTATGCCGGCGAATGGGACACGCGCAAGCCGCTCCAGTCCATGTTCATCGTGCGCGACGGCAAAATCGTCTGGTCTTATTCCATTCCCTTGCATCCGGTGCCGGGCGCCAACCAGGAATTCGATGACGCCACCCTGCTGGCGAACGGTAACATCATTTTCTCGCGGATGTCCGGCGCGGGAGAAGTGAGTCCGGACAAGAAACTGGTCTGGGACTACCCTGCTCCCCCCGGAACGGAAATCCACTCGATCCAGTCGCTTGGTAAGGACCGGGTGTTGATCATGCGCAATGGAAATCCCGCGCAGGCCTTGATCATCAACACGGCAAACGGAAAAACCGAGAAGGAGATCCCGATTCCGACGACGGTCACCGGCACCCATGGGCAGTTCCGGCACATTCGCATGACGCCCGCTGGCACCCTCCTGGTCCCGCACCTCGGCGAGGGCAAAGTCGTCGAATACGACTTGGAAGGCAAAGCCCTGTGGTCGGTGGAAGCGAAGTCGCCGTGGTCCGCGGTCCGGCTCAAGAACGGCAACACGCTGATCGCCGGCGACTGGAGCGGCTACGTGCGCGAGGTGAATCCCAAGGGCGAAACCGTCTGGGAGATCACGCAGAAAGACATCCCGGACTTCAAGCTGTTCAACCTCCAGACCGCCAGCCGGCTGGCCAATGGCAATACGGTCATCTGCAACTGGTGCGCCGGCAATCCCAAGTCGGAGGAATGGGCGGGCACGGTGCAGGTCTTCGAGGTGACGCCGGACAAGAAGGTCGTCTGGGCATTGTCCTCGTGGACCGACCCAGACCTCGGCCCCTCCACGTCCATCCAGCTGCTCGACGAGCCCAGCGTCGTCGAGAACAGCGATCTTCAGCGATAACCCTGCCGGGCAGGATCCGGCTTGCTGCATCCGACCCCATGCATGCGACCAAACCACGAACCAGGTCCGCGCGCCCGTGGCTTGGCGTGATTGCAGTGGCGATGCTGGCGTGCGGTCCGACCGGACAAGGCCATGCCGCGGGTAATAACGCGGCTGCGGCCGGTGTGTTCGATGTCAAAGCCTTCGGGGCCACCGGCGATGGCAGGACGCTCGATTCCGACGCGATCAACCGCGCGATTGCTGCCGCGAACGCGGCGGGGGGCGGCACCGTGCGATTCCCCCCGGGCACCTACGTCTCCTCCTCGATCCGCCTGAAGAGCAACCTCACCCTCTATCTGGAGGCGGGTGCGATCCTCGCGGCGGTCGACGACCGGATCGCGCGCTACGACGATCCCGAACCAAATCCGTGGACCGCGTATCAGGACTACGGCCACAGCCATTGGCAAAACAGCCTGATCTGGGGCATCGACCTGACGAACATCTCGATCCTCGGCCCCGGCCTGATCCACGGGAAAGGACTCAACCCGGGTTTCAACCGTTTCGCCGACGAGACCAAGGGTGAAAAGCCCTACCAGGACGGCGGGGCCGGGAGCGCCAACAAGGCCATCGCCCTGAAGAACTGCCGCAATGTCATCCTGCGCGATTTCTCGATCCTGCACGGCGGGCACTTCGGCATCCTCGCCACGGGGGTGGACAATCTCACGATCGACAACCTCAAAATCGATACGAACCGCGACGGCATGGACGTCGACTGCTGCCGCAATGTGCGCATCACCAATTGCAGCGTGAATTCCCCCTGGGACGACGGCATCTGCCTCAAGGCGTCCTACGGCTTGGGCGCGCTTCGCGCCTGCGAGAACATCACGATCACGAACTGCTTTCTGTCCGGAAATTTCGACGAGGGCACCCTGCTCGACGCCACCTTCAAGCGCAGCGCGCCGGAATACAAATCCTACCGCACCGGCCGCATCAAGCTCGGCACCGAGTCGAACGGCGATTTCAAGAACATCGCCATCGCCAACTGCGTCTTCGACGACTGCCGGGGCATTGCGATCGAAAGCGTCGACGGGGCGCACATCGAAGACCTCGCGATCGCGAACATCACGATGCGGCACGTGGCCAGCTCAGCGATCTTCATCCGCCTGGGCAGCCGCCTGCGCGGTCCGGGCAATCCGCCCGTGGGCACCATCCGTCGCCTCAGCATCAACAACGTGGTCGCGTCGGACGCCGAGCGGGCGTATGGCTGCATCATCAGCGGCATCCCGGGACATCCCATCGAGGACATCTGGATCAGCAACGTCTGCCTCCAGCAGCAAGGCGGCGGCGCGAAGGAACTCGCCGACCGCGCGCCGCCGGAAGAAGAGCGCGCCTACCCCGAACCCAGCATGTTCGGCGAAATGCCATCGTACGGATTCTTTTTCCGGCACGTGGCCGGGCTGGAGATGGATCATGTGAAGATCGACTGCGCGCAGCCGGAGGCGCGGCCGGCCTTCGTGCTCGACGACGTGCAGGACGCGCGGTTCGACCACCTCGACATCGAGCGAGGCAGGAACGCCGTCCCCGTTTTCGATCTCCGCAACGTGACCGATTTTACGGTCATAGACAGCCGCGCGATCGATGATGCCCGCGTATCCGGCCCGGTCGTGCGCCAGAAGTTTTGAGCCGCGCCTGCGAACTCAACCCATTTCTTAACTCGTCACGAAACAACGCGGTTGATTCCAAAGTTCCCCCATGAACACCCCATGCCTTCGTTTCCATAATGCAATCCGCCTCCCGTGGGCGATCGCCGGTTTGTCCATCCTCATCGCGGCCATCGGCAGCGGCGTCCCAGCGGCTGAAACCGCAGCTCCGCCCGCGGCACTGGAACTGCGGTCGCCCGACGGGCGCATCGTGGTGACCGTCAATCCGACAGGGGCCCTCAGGTACCGGGTGACGGTCGACGGCACGCCGGTGCTCAACGAGTCGCGGCTCGGCCTGCGGTTGCGTGACGGCGGCGTGCTCGGCGGCGATGTGGCCCTGGTGGAGGCGGCGCGCGCGGAAAGTGACACAACCTGGATCAACCCCCTGGGCAAGCGACACGAGGTGCGCGACCATCACCAGGAGCTGACCGTGACACTGCGCGATAAAGGAACCGCCGGCCGGACCTTCTCGGTGGTGTTCCGCGCCTTCGACGACGGCGTGGGTTTTCGTTACCAGCTCCCACGCGCAGGCGGCGCGGTCGATTTCATTCTCGAGGAGGAGCTCACGCAATTCGTATTCACGGCCGACAATGTGTGCTTTGCGGGCGACCACATCGCGGTTCCCCCCGACGCGTACGACTCGCGCGGCGGATTCGCCGGCTCGCAGGAGTGGGAGTTCCGCAAGCAGCGGCTCGCCGATCTCCCCAGCGAGACCGTGACCGGATTGCCCTTGCTCACGCACACACCCGCCGCATGGGTCGCGGTCACCGAGGCCGACCTGATCGACTGGGCCGGCCTCTGGCTGGCCCGCGAGCCGCAGACGGCGGGCACGACCGCGGTGACCCTGCGTAGCCGGCTCGCGCCCCGGTTGGACGGGCAGGGCCTGGTAAAGGCTTCACTGCCGCACGCGTCTCCCTGGCGGGTGCTCCTCATCGGTCGGGAACCGGGCCGCCTGATCGAGAGCGACCTCGTGCTCAACCTGAGCACGCCCTGCCAGATCGCCGATCCCTCGTGGGTCAAGCCGGGCATGATCGCGTGGGACAGCTGGTGGTCCGGCATCGGACAAAAAGACACCGGCACGATGAAGGACTTCATCCAGTTCGCCGGCGAAATGGGCTGGCCCTATCAGCTGGTCGACGGCGGCTGGTACGTCGGCACCCACACCGGCAAGCCCCGGCCCGATGCCGACATCATCCGGCCCGCGCCCGGCGTGGACATGCCCGAACTCCTGCGTTTCGCCGCCGAAAACAAGGTGCGGCTCTGGGTGTGGCTTTACTGGACCGATGCCGCGCAGGGCGACGCCTACAAGCAGGCCTTTGCGCTTTACGAGAAATGGGGCCTCGCCGGGGTGAAGATCGACTTCATGGACCGCGATGACCAGGAGATGGTCAACTGGTACGAGGCGGTCACCCGCTACGCCGCGGAACATCACCTGATGGTCAACTTCCACGGTGCCTACAAGCCCACCGGCATGATCCGCACGTGGCCGAACCAGATCACCCGCGAGGGCATTCTCGGTAACGAGTACAACAAGTGGAGCCGGCGCGTCACCGCCGAACATCGCGTCACGCTGCCCTTCACCCGCTTCCTGGCCGGACCCGGTGATTTCACGCCCGGCGGTTTCGTCAACCGCCCGGCGGATCGGTTCCAGCCGAATGTCCGCCCGACCCAGGTGCAGGGCACCCGCGCCGGCCAGCTCGCGCTGTTCGTCGCGTACGACAGCCCGGTGATGTGCGTGTCGGACCATCCGACGAACCTGCGCGGCCAGCCCGGCATCGATTTCCTGAAACTCGTGCCGACGGTGTGGGACGAGACCCGCGTGCTTTCGGGCGTGGTCGCCGAGCATCTCGTGATCGCGCGCCGCTCCGGGGCGGACTGGTACCTCGGCGCGCTTAACAACGGCTACACCCGGGTGCGATCCGTGAAGCTCGATTTCCTCGGGGCCGGGAAGTGGCAGTTGCGCTGGTGGCACGACGCCGCCGACAGCGGCGAGAACGCCGAACACCTCGAGGTCGAGGAACGCGTCGTGTCGGCCGACGACACGCTTGATCTGAGCATGGCGCCCGGCGGCGGCGCCGTGCTGCATTTTGTGCGGCTGCCGTGAACCCGCTGCGACAAGGTCCCCCATGCAACGCCAACTGCTCTTGGTGCCAATGACCGCCCTGATCCTCCATGCGTCCGCGGCGGGTGCGGCGCTTGCCCGCCCCTGGTCGACCGCCGTCGCGGACACCTTCCTCCAGCGCTTTCCCGATCCGGACAGCATCCATTGGGTGGGACAGACCAACCACTTCAGCTGGCAGGCCGGCTACGCGATGTTCACCTTTGAAAAGCTGTGGCGGCTCACCGGTGACGTCAGGTACTTCAACTACCTCAAGCGCTACGTCGACCAGCAGGTGGATGAACAGGGCAACATCCCGGATTTCATGCCGACCGCGCTGGATAATTTCCTGCCCGGCTACGCCATTCTGTTCATGTACGAGCAGACCGGGCTTGAGAAATACAAGATCGCGGCAACCAAGATCCGGGATGGGTTTCGTCACTACCCGCGCAATGCGGACGGCGGGTTCTGGCACGGCGACTGGGCGAAGCACCAGATGTGGGTGGACGGTGTCTTCATGGGCCAGATGTTCCTGTCGCGATATGGGCACACGATCGGCGACCGCGATTACGCCTTCGCCGAGGTCACCCGGCAAATGAAACTCGCCCTCGAGCACTGCCTGAAACCCAACGGACTCCTCCTGCACGGATGGGATGAGTCCCGCACGGCACCCTGGGCGGACAAGAAAACCGGCCTGGCCACGGAGGTCTGGAGCGAGGGGCTGGGCTGGTATGCGCTCCTGCTCGCCGATGTCTTCGATTACCTCCCGGCTGATCACCCCGACCGCCCGCCGCTGCTCGCAGCGCTTCGCAACCTGTGCCAGGGGCTGAAGGACGTGCAGGACCCCAAAACGGGAAGGTGGTGCCAGGTGGTCGACAAACCCGACGCGTCCGGCAACTGGAACGAAACGTCTGGCACCGGCATGTTCATCTATCTGATCAAAACCTCGATCGAGAAGGGGTACATCAGCCGCGCCGAATACACCCCGGTCATTGAAAAGGCGTACGCGGGCATCATCGAGAAGGCCCGCCCCGGTGCGGATGGCTTGATCGACATCCAGGACTGCAGCAGCATCGGCATCCAGGACAACTACCGCGCTTACATCAATTGCCCAAAAGAAATAAATACGTTTGCGGGGGTCACCTCCTTCATACTCGGCACGAGCTGCATGGAACTCCAGCGCCCGGGGTCGTGATGTCCCACGTGCGAACCCCGGTGGCGCGGGCCGGCAACTCCACGCTGCAGAAATAAATTCTTTCCGGGGAAGACTCACCCGATCCAACCCGATCCTTTCATGAAAACTCAACGGCTTTTGTCGCGGACCATCCCGGGATTTGCCGCGCTCGCATTGTTCCGCGGCGCGCTCGCCGCCGCGGATCCGGTCGCAGCCCCTGTGCCCATCACCCCCTCGTGGGTGCCGTCCGACGGCGCCAACCACCCGATGGGTGTCGCCAAGGGAATTTTCCCGGGGCGCGTGGTGTGGATCCGCGATCTCGCGGCCACGCCGTGGGATGGCAAGACGGGCCACTGGTGGGAGGACGGCACCGGCATCAACCAGACCGTCGTCAGCGCGATGATGTCCAAATCGCTTCGCACCCTGTCTGGCGCCGCATCCGATCCGGCGGCCTGGGAGGCGTTGTTCCGGTACCACAATCGCAGCTTCGGCCGGGGAGATCGCGGTTATGTCGTAGGCGAGAAGATCGCCCTCAAGATCAACTGCAATAACGCGTATGAAGGCTACGGCGACGTCGACAACCAGATCGACGCCTCGCCCCAGGCGCTTTTCGCCCTGCTCGACCAGCTGGTCAGGGTGGCCAAGGTGCCCGAGGACATGATCTCCGTTTATGAGGCGACCCGCGTCATCCCCGACCGGGTGTTCCTGAAATCCCACCAAGCCTTCCCCGGAGTCCGGTTCGTCGACTCCAAGGGCGACGGCAAGAACGGCCGCTTCCCGGTCGAGTACCAGAAAGACACCCTGCATTACTCGGTCGAAAAGCCGCTGGTCGGAAAGGACCTCCCGAAGTGCGTCACCGAGGCAACGTACCTCATCAACATGTCACTCGTGAAAGGCCACCCCACCACGGGGGTGACCCTGACCGCCAAGAATCACTACGGCACCGTCGATGTGCGCGATCACTCAGAGTATGTGAATTCCCACTCCCATCCGATGGGCATCTATCATCCCTTCGTGGACATGATCGGTTCCCGGCAGCTCGGAGGGAAAACCCTGCTGTTCGTCCTCGACGGCCTCTATGGCATCCGGGATGTCAACGACAACGTCGCCGAGCACGGCCATTGGGAGAAGCTTTTCCACGGCGAGTGGCTCGCCAGCATTTTCATGTCCCAGGATCCGATCGCCATCGACTCGGTCGGCCTCGATTTTCTCCGCACCGAATTCCCCTTGGGCCGGTTCACCGACTTCGAGCCGGTGAAAAACGCGGACAACTACCTGCATGAGGCGGCGCTGGCCGACCACCCCCCCTCGGGCACGGTCTACGCCCCCGATGGCGAACCGCTCAAGAGCCTGGGGGTGCATGAGCATTGGAACGATGCGACGCACAAGCAATACAGCCGCAATCTCAGCCCCAACGGGACCGGCATCGAATTGGTGACTCCCTAGTCGTGAGCGACTCGGCCCGCGCCGCCACCCGGTCGGGGGAAGTCACGGATAGTCGCATCGCAACATAACGGAATCCCGATACGATGGTATGGGCCGGGCCAACCTACCCCTTTGACGGACTGGCCGGATGCGTCAGGTTTGTCCTAGGAAAGCTGTGGCGTTACCGGTGCCGTTTCGTATTTCATCCTCCCCACCCATCCCATGAGAATCCCATTCTCCCGCCGTGATTTTCTCAAAGCCTCCGCGCTCGCCGCCGGTTTGACCGCCCTGCTGTGGTCTTCCCCCGCCCGCGCGGCGGAGCCGGCCGCGTTCCAGCCGCCCGCCTCGCCGCGGGCCACCTACAACTTCAATCCCGGCTGGAAATTCGCCTTTGGCGACGCGGCCGGAGCCGACCAGCCGGCATTCGACGACTCGGCGTGGGCCAGCGTCAGCCTTCCGCATACCTGGAACGAGACCGACACCTACCGCGCGTTCATCAGCCACAGCGGCGGCGACCAGAGTGAAAAAATGCTGGGCGTTGGCTGGTATCGCAAACACTTCAAGCTGCCCGCGAGCGCCGGGGACCAGAAGGTCTTCCTCGAATTCGACGGTCTGCGGCAGGCCGGCCGCTTCTTCCTCAACGGACAGCCGGTCGGCAAATATGAAAACGGGGTCACCCCGGTCGGCCTCGACATCACCAGGTTCGTCAAGTTCGGCGGCCAGGACAACCTTCTCGCCGTGCAGGTGGACAACAGCCCGGACTACAAGGAAGCGGCCACCGGCACGCCGTTCCAATGGAACGCGAAGGATTTCAACCCGAATTTCGGCGGACTCAACCGGGATGCCACGCTGATCGTGACGGGCAGGATCTACCAGACCCTGCCACTCTACGAAAATCTCCAGACCACCGGCGTTTATGTTTATCCGCAGGCCATCGACCTGAAGAAAAGGACCGCGGACGTGAAGGTGGAGGCCGAAGTCGCCAACGAGACGGGCGACTACGCCTCCATCACGCTTTCCGCCGTCGTGGTCGACGCGGACGGCGTCGTGCGGGCGCAGTTGGACGGCAACACCTCCGACCTGGTTGCCGGCCAGGCGGAAATCTTCACGGCCTCCGGCTCGCTGACCGGCGCCCGCTTCTGGGATGTGAACGATCCCTATCTTTACCGCGTTTATTCCATCCTCAGCGTGAACGGCAAGGTGGTGGACGTCTGCGAGACGCAGACCGGCTTTCGCCAGACCGAGTTCAAGGGCGGCGCCGGCACGGGCGGCGTTTACCTCAACGGCCGTTTCGTCTGGCTCACCGGCTATGCGCAGCGCGCGGCCAATGACTGGGCCGGCCTGGGCGGCGCCTACCCCGACTGGATGCACGACTTCACGCTCGCACTCATCCGCGAGAGCCATGGCAACTACATGCGCTGGATGCATGTCGCGCCCCAGCGGGCCGATGTCGCGGCGTGCGACCGATATGGCATTGTTGAGGTCTGCCCGGCGGGCGACAAGGAGCGGCTGGTCACCGGCCGCCAGTGGGACCAGCGCGCCGAGGTCATGTGCGACACCATGATTTTTTACCGCAACCGCCCCAGCATCCTTTTTTGGGAGGCGGGCAACACCATCGTGACGCCGGAGCAGATGGTGCAGATGGTGGCCCTGCGCAAACAATGGGACCCCCATGGCGGGCGCGTCATGGGCACCCGGGACAACGATCTCGCGGAGGCCAACAAGGCGCTGACCCCGATGTCCGAGTATTACGGGGTCATGATCGGCCAAGCGCCGCAGACCGACCAGGTCGCCGGCGACGACATCTTCCGCGGCTACAGCCTCGCTCGCCGTGACAAGGCGCCGCTGATCGAGACGGAAGACTTCCGTGACGAGGCCGGCCGCAACATCTGGGACGATTTCTCGCCGCCGCATTTTGGTTTCAAACCCAAGGCGGGAATGATCGGCGGGCGTCCCGTCGACACCTGGCACTGGAACTCCGAGACGTTCTGCCTCGCCGGCGCCACACGCTACGCCAGCTACGTGCGCAACCGGATCGACAACCCCGATCCCGCCCACTCGAAGTGGTCGGCCTATTGCTCCATCTATTTCACGGATTCCGATGCCGACGGGCGCCAGCAGGGCAGCTATGTCCTGCGCGTGAGCGGCAAGGTCGACGGCGTGCGCCTGCCGAAGTCGCTGTTCTACGTCTCGCGCGTCATGCAGAACGAGCAGCCCGACCTGCACATCATCGGGCACTGGAATTATCCCGCCGACACGAAGAAAACGGTTTATGTCGCGGCCACGCACTGCGACCAGGTCGAGCTGTTTCTCAACGGGAAATCGCTCGGCGTGGCGGACAAGCCCTGTAAATTTGTCGATACGTTCGGCGGGAGGACCATGGGCTCAGCGGAGATGGCCGCGGGCACGGACACCGGCTGCATCTACGCGTTTCCCAATGTCACGTTCGCGCCCGGTGCGATCAAAGCCGTCGCCACCAAGGATGGAAAGGTCGTCGCGCAACAGGAAATCCAGACCGCGGGCGAGCCCAAGGCCATCAAGCTCACCCCGCACACCGGGTCGCCGGGGCTGCAGGCGGATGGAAGCGACGTGGTCCTGATCGATTTCGAGGTTGTGGATGCGCAGGGTCGCCGTTGCCCGACGGATGAGGCGCGGGTCGATTTTGCCGTCACCGGACCCGCCACCTGGCGCGGCGGGCTCAATGCCGGGAAGCTCGAGTCAACGAACAATCTCTATCTCGACACCGAGTGCGGCATCAACCGCGTGGCCATCCGCTCGACGCTTACGCCCGGCGCCATCGTGGTGACCGCCACGCGTGAGGGGCTTACCCCCGCCACCATCAAGATCGAAGCGAAGCCCGCGGAGATCGTCGACGGTCTGCAGCGCATGCCGCCACCGACGCTGCCTGGTTCGCGTGGCACTGAGAAATAAACACTTCTCCCCTGCCTTACACCCGATTCACCCACGCGTACGCGGAATCAAATTTCCGATCAGTCCATCTCAGGCGGTCAGTGAGGCACTTTGACAAACCTTATCCATGAAAAAACCCACACGAAATTCCGTTCCCGGTGCGGTGGCCGTGCTTTTTGTGATGTCTTTGCTACTGGCAGGCAATGTCCAGGCGAGTCTGACCGAACGCCTGGAGGGGAAATATCTTCAAAGCCGCGTCAAGCTGCGGATCGATGAAGGCTGGAAGGTCCAGACCGGAAATGTCACCGGAGCCCAGTCTCCAGCGCTCGATGATTCCGCCTGGGCCACGACGAATGTTCCGCACGACATGAGCATCACGCTGGTGAGCACCAAGGATAGCGACCCCGGCGTCATCGGCTGGTACCGGAAGCATTTCACCCTTTCCCCGGGATTTGCCGGGAAGAAGGTCATCGTGCAGTTCGACGGGGTCTATCACGACTCGAAGATCTACCTGAACGGTACCGAGGTCGGCAGCCAGCGCTTCGGGTACGTCAGTTTTTGCTGCGATCTGACGCCTTACCTGAACGCGACGGGCGACAATGTGCTGGCGGTGTTCGTCGACAACCTGACGAGCCGCCGTTCGCACTTTTATTCCGGCACCGGCATCTATCGTCATGTGTGGCTCATTGCGACAGACATGGTCCATATCAAGAATTGGGGGACGGCCGTGACCACGCCTGTGGTGGCCGCGGCGGAATCGCAGATCCGGGTACAGACCGAAGTGGTCAACGAGCTTGCCACCGCGCAGACGCGTACCGTGGAAACAACGATCTACGATGAAGACCACAAGGCGCTCCAGACCGTCGCAACCCCCCTGACGGTTCCGGCGCAAGGCATCGAAACCTGCGTGCAAACGCTGACGCTTTCCGCCTGCAAACTCTGGTCACCCGCGACCCCGGTGCGCTATTACGCCTATTCCCGGATTCTCAACCAGACCACCCCGACCGATGACTATGTCAGCCCGTTTGGCATACGAGAGATCAAGATTTCGCCCACCGCTGGCCTGACCATCAACGGCATTCCGATCAAGTTGAAGGGCGTCTGCATTCATCACACGCTGGTCCCGGCCGGGGCCGCGGTGCCGGATGCAATGTGGGAGCGGACCATCAGGGAATTGCTGGCCTCGGGATGCACTTCAATCCGGACGTCGCATAATCCGCAAAGCCCGGAGTTCTACGATTATTGCGACCGATTGGGCATGATGGTCATGGATGAATGGTGCGATAAATGGTCGCAGACCAATGCCGGTTCATTCTATGCGGATTTCGACCAGGTCTGGCAAAAGGATCTCACCTCGTTCATCGAGCGTGACCGCAACCATCCCAGCATTGTGATCTGGAGTCTGGGCAATGAGGTCGCCGCCGCCGCCAAGGTGCCCGACTACATCCCCAACACTCTCAAAATGCTGGTTCCCTTTGCCCGGAAACTCGACAACACCCGCCCCTATACGCATGCCTGCGTTTCGGGGTGGAACGACGCCCCCGGCCTGGCCGCGCTGGCGGAGGTCGAGGATATTGTCGGCGTCAATTACCAGGACTTCCTGTTTGGCGCGATTCACACGGCAAATCCCAACGCCGTGATCTGCGGCACTGAACAAGACCCTTATGCGGTTCCCCCATCCAACGTGCCGACCTGGTATTCCGTGCGAAACACGCCCTACGTGATCGGCCATCATCTGTGGACCGGCGTGGATTATCTGGGCGAGTCCAAGGACCGGCTCGGCGGCACCAGCGGCTTTCTCGACAACTGCATCTTCCGCAAATCCTGGTTTTATTATCAGCAAAGCCAGTGGAGCGATTCGCCCATGGTGCATATCACCATCGGCAATGGCACGGGGAACGGACGCGCCATGCCCACGCTGGCTGAGAATTGGAACCAGACCGGACCGGTCAGCGTGGTCACCTATACCAATTGCGATTCCGTCGATCTCTACGTCAACAGCACCAAGATCGGCACCAAGAAATCGAGCGACTTTGCCGAGAATGGAATCATGCAATGGACCGATGTCCCCTGGCAGTCCGGGACGATCAGGGCCGTCGGCTGGAAAGACGGCAAGGAGGCGGCTGTTGACAGCATCAAGACCGTCGGTGCGCCGGCGAAAGTCATGCTCAAACCCGATCGGACCACGCTCCATGCCGATGGGGACGATGTTTCCTGCATCGAGGTGGACATCGGCGATGCGGACAACAACTCCATCTTCACTGCCGACAACACGGTGCAGTTTACCACGACTGGCCCCGCGAGAAGCCTCGGCATTGCCAGTGGCGACTGGACGAATGATGAACCCTTCAAGGCGACCAGCCGGAAGGCTTACCAGGGAAAAGCGCTGATCGTCATTCAATCGACCCTGGTCCCCGGAACGATCAACCTGACGGTGAACTCACCGGGCTTGCAGCCGTCCACCCTGACCCTGACCACCCATTGACCGCTTTACCTGTATTCTCGTCTGCGATCGCGAGCACTTCGCTCCTGAACTGATGATCGCGGCATAGCTCCCCTTCCCCTTTCCCAATGAGCACTCACATCGATAGATCGAGTTTGCCCTCGGTGATCGCCCGGATCGCGAAGCCGAGTGTCTTGCTGTCGCTGGCGGTTTTCGTCAGCGCGGCCATCACTCAGGCGGTTGAACCGGTCCAGCTCAACTGGCTCGACGGCCAGCCCCCCGCCACTCCTCAGGGCGTGAGTTGGGGCGTGCCCTGGCCCAAGGGCAAGGTGCAGAAGAGCGATGCGCTCGTGCTCAAGACCGCCGACGGCAAGACCATCCCGGCGCAGACTTGGCCGATGGCGTATTGGCCGGATGGTTCGATCATGTGGAGCGGGCACTTCATCGCCGCCACCCCGGACATGACCGGCCCGCTGCAACTCGCGGTCGGCGTGGCGACCGATCCGTCCGTAAAGGTCATCTGCACGCAGGATAACCAAGCCATCACCATCGACACCGGTGCAATCCGCGTGCGCGTGCCGAAGCAAGGTTCAAGCCTCGTCGAGTCCATCTCGATCGGCGACCGCAAGATCGCCCAGGACGGCAAGCTCGTCTGCCGGCTGGAAGACCGCTCGAATTCCGAAAACACTGGGACGATCCGCGAGGAGGAGTTCGTCAGCCGGATCAAGACCGTCACCTTGGAACAGTCGGGCCCGGTCCGGGCGGTCGTGAAGATCGAAGGTGATCACAAGTCCACTTCATCCGATCGCGCGTGTCTGCCCTT
>Ga0265322_10000208_pt1 | contig 25853 bp, 20 predicted proteins | sample 41222metaG_FD_193584 | JGI IMG/M metagenome (GOLD analysis project Ga0265322, IMG submission 193584) | Rhizosphere microbial communities from Carex aquatilis grown in University of Washington, Seatle, WA, United States - 4-12-22 metaG | ecosystem: Host-associated > Plants > Roots > Rhizosphere...
CTGCAAAATTGATTCGTGTGACAGGAACGTTCTTCTTTGCATGAAAGACTATTTCGGTCGAGTCACCCGTTCTCGTTACGCCCGCATTGACCTCGGAATACTGTCCGGTCTGCACAACGGCATTGAGACATGTTCGGAGTTCCTCTTTCGAAATGCTGTCCCGTTGTGTATTCAACCGGAACTGATCCTGAATTTCCGAAGGGAAAGAATCGGCATCAAAAGAAAAACGGACATTTCGCAAACAAACGGTATCCGTCATAGCAGGGACGGCTGTATGAGATTGGATGACACTTACTATGCGGGAGATACTTTCTTCGCCGGCGCGTTCACCGGAAACGATGAGACTATCGACTCCGGAAAAATCGGAGACGATGCGATCGGTATCTCCCGGCGTAATGACGACGTCCGCCAGCTTTAATTGCCGCCGATTCGATTCTTGCATCATGATAGTCATAATCTGATCGGCAACCTCCCACGGCGCGTTCATTTGGTTCGCCTTGCGCATGGAGCTCGTAGAATTAACGACGATAACGACATCACACCCCATCAATCGAGCGGCATCGGCAGGAATGTTGGATGTCAGTCCGCCGTCCACCATTGCCATGGAATCTTTCACCAGTGGAGAATATAACAGCGGCACGGTAATACTTGCGCGCATCGCCTCGGCAAGCGAACCGCGGTCTAAAATAACGCGCTGACCGGAGATCAAATCCGTGGCAGTGGCACGAAACGGAATCTTTAAATCATCGAACGTGGGGTTCGGCTGATAGAGCGCCTGCAATGTGAGATAGGAAAAAAAATTCGATAGACGCTGACCGCCGGAAATCGACGACGGGATAATCGGTTGTAAACCGTCAAATCGTATGAGAAGGTATCCCTCTTGCTCACTTTGTTTTTGTTCGACGAATAAGTCGGTCCGTTTTGTTTCTTCCGAAAACGACAGGAGATCCGACCAATCGGTATGCACCGCAATACTTTCGATCTGTGCCGTCGAATAGCCGGCGGCATAAAGTCCACCCACGACGCTTCCCAAACTATTACCGACGATGAGATCGATCGGAATGTGATGCCGTTCCAGAGCGCGAAGAACCCCGATTTGTGCCAGCCCGCGGGCTCCCCCGCCGCTTAATACCAGGCCGATCTTCGGACGGCTCGAATCTTTCGCGACGTCGACATGAATACCATGAATCTTCGAAGGAACAACCGAGGGCTGAATGTTAAATTTTTGCTGAGAAAACAGTACGAGCGGAAATACCAGAACCAGAAAACAATTCAGTAAGAATCTCATGGAATGTGAAAGCAAATTTTATCCTCAACAAATCTGTGTAATCAAATCGGATGGTACAAAAATAGAGATTTCCGGAAGCAAAATCAAGGGTGATGCTTGCCGGAATGGTGAGATTCCCATTTCGCAGAAATAGAGGCCGTGATACCGGCAGTAAAAATCTCCGTTGCGAATTGTTCGGCGTGCGCACGAATTTTGTAGCCATCAAATGAAAGTCGATCCCATCGATGGATAGCATCGATAAGACTTGACGGTGTTTGCTCACGAAAAAAGATTCCCGTCGCCCCGTCGACAACCGTTTCCAACACTCCCCCTTTTCCAAATGCAATGATAGGTTTGCCGCAGGCCATCGCTTCCACCGGAACGATCCCGAAATCTTCTTCACCGGGGAAAACGACCGCACGGCAGTTCTCATAAAATTGCTTGACGGTGTCATCGTCCGCAACTCCAAGAAATTCGATGTTGGGCTTTGCTATCGCTTTGAGTTTTTTTTCCTCACTTCCGAATCCGACTATCAGCAACCGGTAGCCGAGGGAATTGAAAGCTTGCACGGCAAGATCGATCCGCTTGTACGGGACGAGCGCCGAGACAATTAAAAAATAACCGTCATCATTCGTAGAAACAGAAAATCTTTTCACATCGACCGGCGGATAGAGCACTTCAGCATCTCGTCGGTAAATTCGCTTGATCCGTTCCTGAACATACCGCGAATTTGCAATGTAGTAATCTACATTCTGTGCTGTTTCGACATCCCAACGGCGGAGATAATCACGCACCATCCACATTGCAAGTCTCACGGCCGGGGATGATTTTCCTTTTCCGAAATATTGATCGTACTGATCCCATACGTATCGCATCGGGGTATGACAATAACAGATGTGAAGTCCGCCGGTCCGCGTTTTCACGCTTTTGGCGACCGCCGAACTGCTGGAGATGACAAGATCGTAACCGGTAACATCAAGCGATCGAGCGGCAAATGGATACAGCGGAAGATAGTATTGATAGTGCGAAACGCCGAACGGCAAACGTTGGAGAAACGAGGTCGTCGTCTGCATGCGTTCGATCGGCAACGAGAGCGATTGTTCCCGATGAACCAGCGTAAAGAGATGCGCATCCGGAAATAGTTTGCACAAAACTTCCAAAACGCGTTCACCGCCGCGCATACTCACGAGCCAATCGTGCACAATGGCAATTTTATTCGGTAACGGCATAGACCCGACCAATATACAAAGATTGCCGGAGAGATGGAATTCCACAATGATCGAAGATGAATATCGGTTGCATCAAAGACACACTCTTCCTATATTGAAATAGCATTCTCCCAATTCAATACCAGGAACCGCTTCTTCCATTACATGACCGTTATTTCCATTGTATTGATTGTCGTGCTTGTTTTTATTTTTTCAGCGACAATCATCATGTTCGTTATCGGACCAAAACTCCTGTTGCTCCCGCGCATGCGAACTGCTGAATTTTATCGACTGCGCCAAAAGCCCGTTTCTCCCGGCGAACTGGATCTTCAACATGAAGACATCCGTGTTCTTGTCGACAACGGGATACAACTTCACAGCTGGCTGATTCGTTCGAACCGGCAGGCACGGGGTACGATTATCTATCTTCACGGCGTTGCGGATTGCAAAATCGACGGTCTCCAATTCGCAAAATTATTGCACGATCAGGATTACAATATTTTTCTGTACGATTCCCGCCGGCATGGCAATAGCGGCGGCGCGTACTGCACGTACGGCTTTTATGAAAAGCACGATGTTGTCCGCGTTATCGATTACCTTCAGTCACGGAAGGATGTGCAAATCGGAAAAATAGGATTGTTCGGGACATCGATGGGAGCTGCGATTGCTCTTCAGGCGGCTGCGATCGACCCGCGCATTGCGGCAGTCGTAGCGGAGAATTCTTTCGCGACCTTGCGCACCATTTTTGATGACTACCAGCGCAGAATGATCAAGCTTTCATTTCATTATTTACGCAACGTGGTCATCGTGCGATCCGAACTGAAAGCAAAATTCAAGGCAAGCGATGTTTCACCTCTCGAAGCAGTGAAAAAAATCTCCATTCCTCTCCTCTTCATTTACGGAACACGGGATCACCTGATCAATTATCAGTATTCTTTATTGCTTCATGAAAACGCACACGAGCCAAAGGAATTGTTTGCGGTCGAAGGCGCTTCACATTCCGACATCTGGGACATAGCCGGCAGGCAATACGAAGAACGGATCATCAATTTCTTCAAAAAATATTTGAAGTGAACTGGTTCAATTTTTGTGAGACGATGGATGATAAAATTCAGGATTGTTGCAGCAATTCCAGTATTCTCATCATATCTGACGGAAGTTCGGAATTGAATCGAAGGGTTTGTTTCGTGGCGGGATGAACGAAACCGATTGTTTTCGCGTGAAGCGCCTGCCGGTTGATGATCGTAAGAAATTCCTGAACCTGTTCCTTTTTCTTCTTGCCGGAATCGCCCCAGGCAATTCGCCTTCCGCCGTACGTCGGATCGCCGAAAACAGGATGCCCTATGTGATGCAAGTGCACGCGAATCTGGTGTGTTCGTCCTGTTCGAAGCTTTAATTTTACAAGTGAAAGATATTCAAATTGCTCGAGCACCGTGTATTCGGTCAGCGCCGCTTTTCCCGACTCTCTGACTGCAATTTTTTTTCTGTCCGACACGCTGCGGCCGAGTGACGCTTCGATGATGCCGGATTGCTTTCCGTCAAACCGCCCCCACACGATTGCCCAATACTCCCGTTCGATCGTTCGTTGTGAAAATTGCCTTGCAAGATGAGCATGCGTCGGATCATCCTTCGCAATCACCATTAAACCGGAAGTTTCCTTATCAAGACGATGAACGATACCGGGGCGAATAACATCGTTGAGTGTCGAAAGATGGTTGTTGCAATGAAATAAAAGTGCATTGACAAGCGTTCCGGTATAATTGCCGTACGCGGGGTGGGTCACCATTCCTGCCGGCTTATTGACTACGAGAAGATTTTCATCTTCGTACAAAATTTCCAGCGGGATATTTTCCGGCTCGACATCCGGCGCCGGCGGTTTCGGGATGGTTACATGAATGAGTTCTCCCCCGGAAATCTTGTAACTCGATTTCACCGGTTTCCCGTTGACTAAAACCAGTCCGGCATCGATCGCTTGCTGAACTTTGGATCGCGTGGCATTTTCCACATGGTGAGTGAGATACACGTCGAGACGTTCACGGACTTTCCCCGCTGGAACAAGAATCTCAAACTGGCGGGTTGCCGGCATCGTCACGATTGTGGAGGTTCAGGACCGGAAGGAGATGGCGAAGAATCCGGGGAAAACACGGAAGATCCGAGCATATCGGGCGATCCCGCATTATTGATATGTACTGAGGGTTCTTCATCGGTTTTTCTTCGGTGGGCGAATAACATGAGGATAACACCGCACGTCACCGAAGCATCGGCAATATTAAATACGGGCCACCGCGTAATATGATATCCGAACAAATTGATATTGAAAAAATCGGCATCAATAAAATCGACGACTTTCCCGTAGAACAAGCCGCCGTCATTGAACAGAACTCCATAAAACACGCGATCGATCAAATTGCCGACCGCACCGCCGAGGATCAATGCCAGCGAAACCCGAAACAGAAAATTTTCATTGCGGGCTTTATATAAATAGAGCAAAATCCCGATGCTGGCAACGATAGAAAAAAGTGAAAAGAACAATTTGCCGCCGATATCAATCCCGAACGCCATGCCGGGATTTTCGATATACGTAATGCGAAGAAAGTCGCCGATAACCGGATGACTGCTGCCAAGCAGCAAACCATGCACCTGGATCCCGAGAACGGGAATCGTGATACCTTTGATTGCCAGCTTGGTCACCTGATCGGCAAGAACAACAAACAGACTGAGATTAAGAATTTTCAAGACCGGTTTTTCCCTTGTATCGTCAATTATTTTTGTGATCGCATTTTACACTGAAGGCATTGTTGCGCGTGCGGAACAGCTTCCAGCCGTTCTTTCTCGATAAGTTTTTCGCACGAAGTACATCTGCCGTAATCACCTTTTTCAATGCGGAGCAAAGCATCTTCAAGATAATTCAAAAATTTTCCTTCACGAGAGGCAAAGAGAAAAGTTTTCTCACGTTCCATCGCGTCTGTTCCCTGTTCCATGTGCGTGGAATAGGTCGAGTTCTCGCTCGCATATTCACCGGTCGTATTATCCATCATGGAATCGCGAAGGGTTTCGAGCTCTTCCAGAATTTCTTTTTTCTTTTCAAGAATGATCTTCCGGAAATAATCGAGATCCTGTTTGGAATAATATTGTCGCTTGACCGGCGGTTTCGAAGCTTCCGCTTTGGCAAGTTTCACCGGTTTTGCCGGTTTCACCGGTCTGAGCTTGATTGCCGGTTTCGTTTTGGTAGCCGTCGATTTTCGCTTGTTGGCTTTTTCTTTCATCAACTTGATTGTTTTTTGCATTGCTGATGACGGTTTTTTTGATTTTGCCATTACGAATGTCCCCTTGTTAATTGAACAATTTCAATCTGCTTACTTGTTCCATCAATGTCCGTTCTTCGTGACACGCTCGATGCTGACGGAACACCGTTCGCCGTTAATATCCCAATCTGCCGTATAGCCCTGCATTCCTGAAGCTTCAGTGACGTCGGTCGCAAGCGTTTCATGTTTGACATACTCAATAAGCGTTTTCAGAGCGTCCGATAATTTTTTGTCGGATGAATACTGAATGCGAATGCGATCCGTCACTTCAAACCCGGCGTCTTTTCTCATATTCTGAATGCGATTAACAAACTCACGCGCAAATCCTTCATCGATCAGTGCCGGCGTCAATTCGGTGTCGAGTGCAACTGTTAACGTGCCATCCGATTCGACAATCCAACCTTTGATTTCCTGATGAAGAATTTCAACATCTTCTTTCATAATTGCAACATCAATTCCGTTGATCGGCATTGTCAAATGACCGTCTTTTTCAAGTCGGGTAATTTCATTTGGCCCAAAATTCTTAATCGCAGCCGCAACTGCTTGCACTGATTTTCCATATTTCGGTCCGAGTGTCTTGAAATTCGGCTTTGCAGATTTATGGACGATTCCGGAATCATCCGTGACGAATTCCAATTTCTTTACATTGATCTCTTCAAGAATAACGTCTTCCATTTGCGCAATCGCTTTCTGATCGCGTTCGCCGGAAACCGGGATAATCACTCTCGATAACGGTTGCCGCACTTTCAAATTCGATTTGTTGCGGATTGCGCGCACAAGCGAAACGATCCGCTGTGCTTTTTCCATTTTCGATTCAAGCTCAAGATGAAGTGCCGCCGTTTCAACTTCCGGCATCATCGCAAGATGCACTGAATCAAATACATCCTGTTTAGCAATCGAATTCAAATTTCCGTACAACTCTTCCGCAAGAAACGGAGCGAACGGCGCCATCAATTTTGTAATCACAATCAAACACTCATACAGCGTCTGGTACGCTGCGAGCTTATCAGCTCCCATTTCGCTTTTCCAGAAACGCCGGCGATTCCTACGAACATACCAATTCGACAGTTGATCGATTGTGAAATCGCTCACAGCCCGTGCCGCTTTCGTAACATCATAGCTGTCCATCGCTTCCGTATATGTCTTCACAAGCGAATTTAATGCAGAAATGATCCAGCGGTCGATTTCCTGACGTTCTGCAATCGGAATTCTTGATTCATGATGATCAAACTTGTCGATGTTCGCGTACAGACTGAAAAACGCATATGTGTTCAGCAATGTTCCCAAAAATTTTCGCTGGACTTCAACCAGGCCGTCTTCGTCGAATAACGTCGTCCGCCAGGGCGGGCTTGTCGCAACGAGATACCAGCGTGTCGTGTCGGCGCCGTACTTTTGAAGAATGCTGAACGGATCAACAGTGTTGCCTTTCGACTTGGACATTTTCTGTCCTTCTTTGTCGAGTATCAATTCGTTGACAATGACATTCTTGAACGCCGGTTCATCGAATAAAAACGTGCTGATCGAATGAAGTGAATAGAACCAGCCGCGTGTTTGATCGACGCCTTCACAAATATAATCTGCCGGATGCTGTGCACCGGAATCGATGAGATCTTTATGTTCGAACGGATAATGCCATTGCGCAAACTGCATCGCGCCGGAATCGAACCATACATCAATCAATTCAGGAATGCGCCGCATCGTGCCGCCGCATGCGCAATCGAATGTCACGTCATCCACAAACGGCTTGTGAAGATCGAGGGGCTCTTTCACGCCTTTGCCTTTGCGGAATTCTTCGACACTACCGATACAATTTTGCTTGCCGCATTTATCGCAGATCCAGATCGGAAGCGGCGTTCCCCAAAACCGATCGCGTGACAGCGACCAGTCTTTATTTTCTTCCAGCCAATTGCCGAACCGTCCATATCCGATTTCCACTGGATGCCAGTGGATTTCGTTGTTCAATGCAACCATTCGATCCGCATATTTCGTTGTGGCAATATACCATGAATCCCGGGCGTATTGCAGTAGCTTCGTTTTACATCGCCAACAATGTGGGTAAGAGTGTTCATGATCCTTAAGGATTTCGCCGATAGTCTTATTCTTTTGCCTGTAAAGCAAACCACGTGACTCGAGATTCTTCAGAATATCTTTTCCTGCTTCCCAAACATCCATGCCTGCAAAATCTGTAACTTCCGGTCCGAATTCTCCGCTCTTGTTCACTGGATGAATTGTCGGAAGTCTATGCTTCTTTGATGTTTGATAATCGTCTTCGCCATATGCGGGCGCCAAATGGACGATACCAGTACCATCTTCAGTAGTAACGAAATCGGCTTGAACAATATGCCAACCGAATTCTTTTACTTGATGATAATTGAAGAGACGTTCGTATTCTTGTAATAAAAAAGTTTTTCCATAATATCTGTCGATAACAGAATACTCACCATCGAGAACAGACAATCTTGCTTCTGCTAGAATAAGGTATTGTCCTTTGTATTCGACCTTTGCGTACACAATATCCGGATGCATGGCAAGGGCTACATTTGAAATAAGCGTCCATGGCGTAGTCGTCCAAACGAGAAAGTAAGTATTCTCCTCGCCTTTCAATTTGAATTTTACATAGACGCTTGGACCTTTGATAGTTTCGTAACCGAGAGAAACTTCATGCGATGATAGCGGCGTCTCGCATCGCGGGCAATAGGGCTGAATCTTGTATCCCTTATAGATAAATCCTTTATCGAAATACTGTTTCAGCGCCCACCAGACCGATTCGATATAATCGTTCTCGAACGTCACGTAGGGATCGTTCATGTTGACCCAATATCCCATCCGCTCGGTGAGTTGTTCCCATTCGGTTTTATATTTCCACACCGACTTCTTGCACTCTTCATTAAACTTCGCAACGCCGTATTTCACGATATCGTCTTTGTGTTTGAAGCCGAGCATTTTCTCGACCTCGATCTCGACCGGCAAGCCGTGCGTATCCCATCCCGCCTTGCGATGCACCTGAAAGCCGCGCATTGTTTTGTAGCGACAGATCAAATCTTTTAATGTACGGCTCATAACGTGATGGATGCCTGGCCGACCGTTGGCCGTCGGCGGTCCTTCGTAAAACGTAAAGCCCGGTTTCCCTTCGCGCGTGGAAACGCTTTTCTCGAAAATTTTCTTCTCTTTCCAGAATTTTAGAATGGAAAGTTCGAGTTCGGAATAATTTATTTTATCGGTCAGTTCTTTGAACATTTATTTCTTACTGAAAAACGAAATCACCCAAATAATTAAGCTCAACACAATGCTGATGATGATGCTTGTCGTAATCGGAACATACACTTGAAAATTCTCTTTCTTGATGCTTATATCGCCGGGCAGACGACCGACGAACGGAATTTTATCGGAATACATGAACAAAATTCCGACGCCGACAATAATAAATCCGAGCATCACAAGAATTTTACCGAACGGCGCCATCATATTACAAGCGCTTCACCAATTCTTTCATAATTTTCGTCAGCTTCGGCTCTGCCTTGTTCGCAACAGCGATCACTTCTGCAACCGTTACCGGTTTCAGCGTATCGGGAAAACATTCGTCGGTAATGATCGACATACCGAAACAGCGCATGCCCATATGGTTGGCAACGATATTTTCCGGAACGGTCGACATCCCGACTGCATCCGCACCGATACCGCGTAGAAAACGATACTCTGCGCGCGTTTCTAAATTCGGACCCTGAACGGCAACGAACACGCCGCTCTGTACTTTTATTTTTAATTCCGTGGCGATTTTCTTCGCCATTGCAATAAGCTCATGACTGTACGGTTCGGACATATCGGGAAACCGCGGACCCATTTCATCATCGTTCGGACCGATCAGCGGATTGTCGCCTTGCAAGTTAATATGATCGGTAATGATCATCAGATCGCCTCTGCGGAATTCCGGATTCATACCGCCGGCAGCATTCGAAATTAAAAGCGTATCGACGCCCAATCCGATTTTCTTCGACATCAGGCGAATCGGAAACGTCACCTGCTGCATCGTGTAGCCTTCATAAAAATGAAAGCGTCCCTGCATCGCGACAATTTGTTTTCCGCCGAGCGTTCCGAAAATCAATTTGCCGTGATGCGACTCGACGGTGGAAACGGGAAAATGCGGAATCGACTCGTAATCCAGCACGACTTCTTTTTGAATTTCTTTCACCAACCCACCGAGACCGGTCCCCAGCACGATGCCGATTTCCGGTTTCATCTTCGTTTTTTTCCGGATGTACGCTAATGCTTCCCGAACCTGTTTTCGTTGTTCCATCATAATACAAACACCGATATCCTTACTCAGGTTTAATTCGTTTACCAAAAATTGCAGTGCCGACACGGATCATTGTCGCACCTTCTTCAATAGCAACTTCAAAATCGTTCGTCATGCCCATGGACAAATGATCGAGCAAAATTCCTTTTCCTTCAAGCGACTCTTTTAACTGCCGCAACATGCGAAATGCCGGCCGTGCCGATTCCGGATCGGGTAACAATGGACCGATCGTCATCAATCCTTTGACACGAATATGATCCAATACGTTGAGCGCTGCGACAAGTTTTTCTGCTTCGTCCGGACGCACACCGAATTTACTCGTTTCGCCGGACGTGTTGACTTCAACAAGAATGTCGATCGACCGATCAAATTCTTTTGCGCGCTTTGCAATTTCTTCACCGAGGCGTAATGAATCGACAGCATGAATCGCGTGAATCCATCCGGCAACGGCTTTCACTTTGTTGGTCTGTAAATGACCGATAAAGTGCCAGCGTATCGGTTCATTCTCAAGTACCGAGCGCTTTGTGAGAAGTTCCTGAACGTAATTCTCACCGATATCCGGAACACCGGCGCCGACCGCTTCCCGAACGGCGTCGGATGAGAAAGTTTTTGCAACGGCAACTACTGTAATTTCCGCAGAATTTCTCCCGCTTCGGGCACTTGCCCGCTCAATGCGATCCTTAATATATTGGATATTTTCTGCGATCATCCGGTTTGAAGTTCTTAATATACTCCATTTTTTTTCAAAAAACAACGAAACATCTTTCAGCAAGAGGGTTCCGTACTTGACATCCGATTTTTTTTTTGTTTATATTCAGAAGAGAGTTCCTGACAGAACATCGAACTGTACCATGAGCAATTTTGAATTCGAAAATTTAGACGACGATTTTGAGGATCCGGGAGAGCACAACGACCGGTTTGAGGACGAAATAAAAAAACTCAAAGATCGTTTGCACGACAGCGGGGGCGGATCAACCAATATCGAAGCGCTCGAAGAAATCGTATCGTATTATCTGGAAAATGAAAAATACGAAGACGCGCTTCCGTTCATTTCCCTTTTATTGGAATTCATCCCCTTCAGCGCCGACACATGGCAGCGCAAAGGCATTATTCTCAATAACCTTCAGCAGCATGAAGAAGCGCTCCGGTGTTTCGATCGGGCGCTCGGATTGAATCCCGTTGACGTGGAAATTTTGATCGGCCGCGGCTTCACGCTCGATACACTCGGATTGTACGATGAAGCGATTACCTGCTACGATAAAGCGCTCTCCATCGACGGATCCAACGAAGACGCCCTTTTCAGCAAAGCGCTCACGTTCGAGCGGATGGACCGGTTTGACGATGCGGCACGCATGTTTAAGTTTATCGTGGAGAGCAATCCGGCTCACAAAGAAGCGTGGTACGAATTGGGTTTTTGTTTGGATTGTCTCGATAAAACGGAAGACGCCCTCGCCTGTTATGATAAACATATCGAACTCGACCCGTACAATTACAATGCCTGGTACAACCGCGGCATTGTCTTCAACCGCATCGCTCAATACGCCAAGGCGATCGAAAGCTACGACATGGCGCTGGCAATCAAAGACGATTTCACAGCGGCGATCTACAACAAGGGCAATTCATTTGCCAACCTGGGAAGATTGTACGACGCCATCGAATGTTACAAGCTGACACTGCGGCTGGACGAACGGGACGTCCCGGCATGGCACAACATCGGCAACGCGTATGAAGAATTGGGAATGTATCAGGAAGCGATCAAATGCTTCACGCAAGCGCTGAAGTACGATGCCAATCATTATGAATCCTATTTCGGACGCGGCAGTTGTTATGATTCTCTCGAACAATTCCGGAAAGCATATAACGATTATACGCGCGCGCTCCATTTATGCAAGAATTATCCGGAACTCTGGTACGCCAAAGCCGACGTCTCGTATAATTTAGGCAAATGGCGCGAGGCATTGTACAGTTACAAAATGGCCGTCAAGTTCGATCCTGATAACATCGAAGCGTGGTTCGATCTTGGCGAAACGCTCTTCGAATACGGATACTTCAAAGAAGCGTTGAAAGCATTCAATAAATGTATCGAGATCCATCCGAAATGGGCAGACCCGTATTACAGCAGGGCGAAAGTATTGTTCCTGATGCGCAAAACCTTCGACGCTTTTGAATCGCTCAAGAAATCATTCCAACTCGACCCGGACAAACGAAAAACATTTGTCACCGAATTTCCCGGAGTGCATTCGATCAAAGAATTTACCAATCTTCTGGAAAAATAATCTTCCCCTCGCACTGTCATCGTCATTCGTCTTTTTCCTACTCCGGAAAAATTAACTTTTTGAAAAATACTGTGTCTAACCGGAAAATGCATAATCCCTGCAACCATTCGGTTTTATTTTGTGTTATAATAGTCGAACAATCGATCTGAAGTTATTGCTTTTACTCTTCCTGTTTTGTAATTTGATAAAAAAAGAACGGTTTATGAAACAGTTTCGTGCGCACCTCCTTGTGTTTATTTCATTGGTCATTTTCGTTTGGACCAACGCTCCCGCACAGGAAACGCAATTCGGTCAGAACAAAGTTCAGTATAAAACATTCGATTGGTATTATATCCAGTCGAGTCATTTTGATGTCTATTTCAGCGCCGGCGGGGAATATCTCGCAAACTTCACGGCTGATGCAGCGGAATCCGCATACGTTCTGATCAGCAAATCGTTTCGCTACCAGTTGACGAACCGCGTACCGATCATCGTGTACAATTCGCACAACGATTTCCAGCAGTCGAATGTCGTCAACGAATATCTCGAAGAAGGAATCGGCGGCCTGACCGAACTATTCAAAAACCGCGTCATACTTCCGTTCGAAGGCGATTATAAAAAATTCCGCCACGTCATCCATCACGAACTTGTTCACGCCGTTGTCAACGATATGTTTTACGGCGGCTCGATCCAATCGATCATCACCAACAATATCACGCTCCAGCTTCCGCTCTGGTTCAATGAAGGTCTCGCCGAATATGAATCGTTGAAGTGGGATACCGATTCCGATATGTTCCTCCGTGACGCAACGGTACACGAATATCTGCCTCCGATCCAAAATCTCTACGGGTATTTTGCCTATCGCGGCGGACAGAGCGTGTGGAATTATATCGCTACGAAATACGGCGATCAGAAAATCGGCGACATTCTTTCACGCATCCGCGGAACACGGAGCGTCGACCAGGGATTCCGCGGCGCCATCGGGTTAAGCGTCGAAGAACTTTCGGAACGGTGGCAGAAAGAACAAAAAGTTTTGTACTGGCCCGACATTGCCAAACGGCAGGAGCCGACCGATTATGCAAAGCGTTTGACGAATCATATGAAAGACGGCGGCTTTTATAATACCAGCCCGTCGATTTCACCGCAGGGAGATCGCATTGCATTTATTTCGAACCGTGACGATTATTTCGATGTGTTCATCATGAACGCCACCGACGGTTCGATCCAGGATAAGCTCATCAACGGACAACGGACCGCCGATTTTGAAGAATTGCATCTTCTCACTCCCGGCATGTCCTGGTCGCCGGACGGCAAACGACTGGCACTCGCCACAAAAACGGGCGAACACGATGCCATCTTCATTTTCGATGTCAATTCCGGACATGAACAAAAAATCGAATTAGACCTGGATGGTATTTTTTCCGTTGCATGGAAGCCGGACTCGACGCATGGGAACGACGTATTGGCATTTGTCGGTACGCTCAACGGCCGCTCCGATATTTACACGTACGATCTTGATACGAAGCAATTGACCAATCTGACGGACGATGTTTTCAGCGATGCCGATCCTTCATGGTCACCGGACGGCAAGTCGGTTTATTTTGCATCCGACCGGTCATCGTATAGCGATCCGTCGGTTGTCCCGGCAGATTTCAAGATGCAAAAATACAATTTCCGCCAACTCGATATTTTTAAGATCGACATAGCGACTAAAAAAATAGCACGCGAGACCGATTTCCCAAACAGCGACGAAACGTCGCCGGTCGCAGCGCCGGATGGAAAACACCTGTTATTCATTTCCGACATGAATGGCATCAACAATATTTACATCAAGGATCTTGACAGCAACAAGGTTTATCCGCAAACAAACTCGCTGAGCGGCGTCTACCAGCTTTCCCTGTCCCGTGACGGCAGTAAGCTGGCATTTAATTCACTGAATAATTCCGGGTTCGATTTATTCCTGATGCGAAACCCGCTTGACCGTGACGGCAAGCCCGACACGCTGGAACCGACGGAATATTTCAAACGGATGTATGCCGTCCAAAAAACGGATACTGCCGGCGTGAAAAAAGACGGAGTCCGGATTTCCAATGATGTTATCATCAAGACGACAAAAGTAGACTCGGAAAGTATTTACAGCACCGATGCGAAGATCGATTTGAGAAATTACGTCTTCAACGATGCCTTCCGCAATCATCCGGAACCGAAAACCGATACGACGAAATCGATCTCCGTCGCCAATAATCTTGATGAAAGCGGGAACTATAAAGTTATCAAATACAAACTGAATTTTTCACCCGATATCGTTTACGGGAACGCGGGGTTCAATACGTTTTACGGCGTCCAGGGAACAACGGAGATGGCATTCAGCGACATGATGGGCAATCACCAGATTTATCTCCTCACCAACCTCATGTTCGATTTGAAGAACAGCGATTTTGCCCTTGCATATTTCTATTTACCGAAGCGGCTGGATCTCGGCATTCAGGCATTTCACAGCGCACGGTTTCTCTATCTCGGAGATCTTTCGGGAGATTCGGATTCACTGTACCGTTTCGGAACGTACGGCGTCACCGCCATCGGTTTATATCCGATCGATAAATTTAACCGGTTCGATTTTTCATTATCCTGGTACGACATCACAAAAGATAATCTCGACGACGCGTTCACCCCGACGGAAGAACGCGAGTTACTCGTTCCATCCGTCAGTTATGTTCACGACAATACGCTGTGGGGCATAACGGCTCCGGCAAACGGCGACCGGTACAATCTCACGCTGATGGCAAGCCCGAAATTCGGAAGTCAATCATTGGGATTTTATTCTGTCACACTCGATTACCGCGATTATTTGCGTTTCTGGAGGAATTATACATTCGTCCTGCGGGTTGCCGGCGGCGGGAGTTTCGGGGAAGATCCGCAACGATTTGTCATCGGCGGCGTGGATAACTGGATCAACCGGCAATTCCAAAACAACCGCATCCCGATCGATAAACCGGAAGACATTATGTTTCTGACGTCGGGCATTCCGCTTCGCGGTTACGATTACGGCGCGCGCATGGGAACAAAATACGGTTTGATCAATATGGAATTCCGCTTTCCATTCTTCGGATATTTTGCCGCCGGACCGTTGCCGATTTTTTTTCAAAGCCTGAGCGGAGCAATCTTCCTCGATATGGGATCGACATGGACATTGGGGAGAGATGAAAAACTCTTTGACCGTGATGAAAACGGAAGCATCTACATGCGGGATCTTCTTGCCGGAACCGGTTACGGCATTCGTATGGCTGTTCTTGGATTTTTGCTGAAGCTGGATGTTGCGTGGTCGTTCGATCTGCAACAAACATCAACACCGCAATATTATCTTTCCCTCGGCGAAGATATCTGATACGGAAATTGCCGGCAGCCGGAAGAGTCTTACACGACCGGCAGAATAACGGTAAAGATACTTCCCTTCGACGGTTCGCTGTCCACTTCGATGCGCCCATGATGAAGTTCCGCAATCCATTTTGCGATGGAAAGCCCTAACCCGCTTCCACCCAGCTCACGCGACCGCGCCTTATCGACGCGGTAAAACCGGTCGAAAATTTTCTGCAGGTCTTCTTTCGGAATACCGATGCCGGTATCTTTGACATGAATTTTTGCAAACCCGTTTTCCCGGGCAGAGGTCAGAATAATCCTTCCCTGTTCCGGGGTATATTTGATCGCATTATCGACGAGGTTCATGAGAAGCTGACGAAGTTTTATCCGGTCTCCGCGGACGGTCAGCTTTTCATTCTTCGCGAGTTCGATCACAATATTTTTTTTCATGGCAAGCATCTGGCAATCATCATATAATTCGGCGACCAGATCATGCAATGCCACATTTTCTTCTTTCAGTACTTCAAAGCGTCCGAATTCCGCTTTCGATAATGTGAGCAAATTATCAACGATCGCGGAAAGACGAAGTACTTCTTCCAGATTGCTCACCAAGACACGGCGGTATTCGTCCGGTTCTTTCGGGTACCGTAAAGCGAGCTCCACTTCGCCCCGTATAATGGTCAGCGGTGTCCTCAGTTCATGCGATGCATCGGCAGAAAATTGCCGGATCTGGTCGAAGGAATTTCGTAGCCGCGTGATCATTTGATTGAACGTGGAAGTCAGGCGCCCGATTTCATCGTTGACCGACCGTTCGGGAATCCGGCGATCAAGATTTTGGGCCGTAATTTCCTGAACGGCGCGCGTTATTTCATCGACCGGTTTCAACGATTGATACGCGAGCCACCATCCCCCGCCGACGGATATGATTAAGGCAACCGGAATTAAAATGAGAAAAATCGAAAATAGATTGTCGAGAGCCTCGGTTAATTCGGAAAGAGGATATGCCACGTAAATGTCGAGATCGTTCGTTCTCGTGGCAGCAACACGCAAGTCCATTCCCTTTTGGTTCTTCAGTGTCTGGACCTTGATCGTATTCAGTGGTACCTCGCCGACATCGAGTGATTCAGGTTCGGCAGGAGATGATCGGAACGATATGGCGCCGTACTTATTTGTTACTTCGATGATCGTTTTCTTCGGGTTCACCAACGCATGTTCATAAATCTGATCCCACACAATATCGTCAGCATCGCCGGCATTTTTATCGTCATTCACCGCCGATTGCTGATCAGGTTGTTGTAATGGTTTGGGTTGCTGGGAAAATTTCTTGCTTGGCTTTACTTTTGTGGATTTGCTTTCGATAAAATTCTTGACCCACTTCACTTCATTCCGCAAGGAACGGTCAAGATTGTCGGACAACTGCTGGCTGGAATATGTATAAGAAATCAGGCCGAAAGCGCCGAGCGTTGTCAGAAGAATGAATGAATACCACAGAGTCAGTTTTGTCCGGATCGACTTCAACCACCGAAACATGATCTATTCATCCTTCAGGACATATCCGACGCCGCGAACGGTGTGAAGAAGTTTTTTTTCAAATCCTTCATCAATTTTGGTGCGCAGGTGATTGATATACACATCGACGACATTGGTACCGGTGTCGAAATTATAATTCCATATATGCTCGGAAATCAGCGTCCTGGTCAAAACCCTGTTGACATTCCTGATGAAGTATTCAAGCAGGGCATATTCTTTTCCGGTTAATTCGATGATGCGTTCGCCGCGTTGTGCGATATGTTTGATGGTATCGAGCTGGAGGTCGGACACCTTCAACACGGTAGTTTTTTCCGGGCCGCCGCGCCGCATCAACGAACGGATACGGGCAAGCAGTTCTTCAAATGCAAACGGCTTGACAAGATAATCATCCGCTCCCGCATCCAGACCTTCCACGCGGTTATCGACAGAACTCTTGGCAGTCAGCATCAGCACCGGCGTTTCGATCTTTTTCGCACGCATTTCTTTCACGATCGTCACACCGTCTTTTATCGGAAGAAGGATATCGAGAAGGATGAGATCAAATGGTTGCGTCGTCGCAAGAAGCGCCCCCTGTTCGCCGTCGTAAGCAACTTCAACGGTATAGTCTTCTTCCTGCAATCCCTGCTGAAGAAAGTTCGCAACTTTTTTTTCATCTTCCACAACGAGAATTTTCATACATGACCTATCGGTTAGTGTGTAGCTTCCCCCTAAGGTAATCCTTTCACACGTCAATAAAAAATTAAAACATTTTAAGATTTTGCTTAGGCGTCACATATTGAACGATTTTCCAGTTTGCAATCCTTTTTGTTCTGGGCAAGATTTTGTATATTGACCGTTATCGATATGAAAACCGTATTCTTTTTTTGGACTTTGGTTCTGATTTTTGCGTTTTCCGGCTGCTTTCAACAGATTGCGATAAAATCGATGGGCGGCATTATGGATAACGGGTTTGCCGTCATCAACGAAGAACAAGACCTCGGTATTGCGGATAAAAGCATCGCATCCAATCTAACGCTCCTCGAAACGGTTTTGCGCAGCGATCCCGACAACGATCAGTATTTACTGCTCGCTTCCATCGGCTACACGAGTTATGCGCTGGGATTTGTCGAGGATGAAAGCATGGACCGCGCCCGGCTGCTCTATCTCCGCGGAAAAGATTTCGGCATGAAAATTCTTTTGCACAATGCGCGTTTTGCCGAGGCTCTTTCGAAAGGTCCGGCTGAATTTGCCGACGCACTTTCATCGTTTTCCCAGGACGATGTTCCGGCAATATTCTGGACGGCTGTCGGCTGGGGAAGCTACATCAATGTGACCTTGACCGATCCTTCCGCCATTGCCGATCTACCGAAGGTGGAAGCGATGATGAGGTTTGTCGTCCGACATGATCCTACATTCTATTACGGCGGCGCACATTTTTTCCTCGGAACGCTTGCCGGAACGAAACCGAAGCTGTTCGGCGGCAATCCTGATTCATCCCGTGCGCATTTTGAAGAATGTCTGCGAATCAATCAGGGAAAATTTTTGATGACTTATATTTATTATGCCCGGTCGTATGCCGTGCAAACACAAAACAGGGAATTATTTGAATCCTGTTTGACGACAGTCGACACAACATCGATCGATGTGTTGCCGGAAGCACGTCTTTCGAATGCGATTGCAAAAAGAAAAGCAAAACTTTTGCGCGCCGGCATCGATCAACTTTTTTAATACGGAACAATTCATCATTATGACGACAAGGAGTACAATTTGAAAATTATCAATATTATTATTGCCGTTCTTATCGGACTGTGCATAACCTGCTCTGAACTTTTCAGCCAGCAGTACACGATTAAATTCGCGACCCTTGCACCGGAAGGAAGCACATGGATGAACGTGATGAAAGAATACGATCAGGCAATCCGGGCGGAAAGTAACGGTGCGATGGGATTTAAAATTTATGCGGGCGGCGTTCAGGGAGATGAAAAAGACGTGCTGAGAAAAATTAAAGTCGGACAACTGCACAGCGCCGGTATCACCGGCGTCGGTATGACCAGTATTGCCCCGAAAGCACGAATTCTCGATACGCCGTTTCTTTTCAAATCATACGATGAAGTGGATTACATTACCGGGTTGATCGGCGATGAATTGAACCAGGCGTTCGAGGATGGTGGATTTGTGAATCTCGGTTGGGCGGAAGTCGGTTGGACATACGTTTTTTCCAATACACCGGTCCGGACACCGGAAGATTTACGAAAAGTAAAAATGTGGATGTGGGAAGGCGACCCGATCGCCGAAGCAATGTTCAAGGCTATCGGCGTTAACCCGATCCCGCTTTCCGTCACCGATGTGCTGACCTCGTTACAGACCAATCTCATCGACGCGGTATACGCTCCGCCGCTCGTTGCAATTTCCATGCAATGGTTTACCCGTCTGAAATACATGAACCAGATGCCTCTTGCCGACGCTGCAGGAGCTGTCGTCATCTCGAAAAAGAAATTCGATGAACTTCCGCCTGAATTGCAAAAAATTTTGGTGCGCAACGGAAAAAAATTCATGCAAAAACTTACGCTGCTCAGTCGTGAAGATAACGCAAAAGCGCTCACGACACTCACGCAAAACGGTATTACTTTAACCGAACGTCCTTCGCCGGAAACTCAGAAACGCTACGACGAAATCGGAACAAACGGCAGACAGTTGCTCGTCGGGAAATTATATTCCGAAGATCTTCTTCATCGCGTTGAACAAGCGCTGGCAGAATACCGCTCTCATAATCCGGCAAAGTGATTTTTTTCGATCATCAACAATTGTAATCGAGGAACCACCATGAAGATATATCATCTGGCTTTTCTTCTTTTTTTTATCGTTCAGCTTCACGCCCAGGACCGGCGATTAATTCAAAACCCTGTGCGTGATATTCCGCGGTGGGTGCGTCTCGAATTCGAAAAAAAATTGGACCGGGATTACGCCATAACGTATAAATTATATCCCCGCGTTCTCATCGGCGATTTCAACGGCGACGGTCGAAAAGACGTCATCATCCAGGTCACGGAAAAACGAACGGGCAAAACCGGATTTGCAATATTTCACGGCAAGAAAACGCAGGCATTGTTTGTGAATATAGCGATTGCCGGCGCCGGAACGCGGCTCGGAACTTCAGACGATAATCTCTCGTGGATTAATCTCTGGAACTGCATTCCTCACGAAAAACTTTCCGCAGCAGGATACGCCATGATGAATCATGCGAAAGGAGACGTGCTGGTCTTCAGCGATCGTGAATCACGAAGAGAACTGTTATTCTGGGATGGGAAAAAATATGAATGGTATACGCCGAAACATTGAGATTTTTTTTTGAATTTTAATTTTCAATTCGCAGCACCTTCCTGTCTGTAAAATCCCCTGCAACGATCACATAGGAATAATTCCCTGTTTTTAACCGCTGTACATCCGCCGAAGCGATATAAAGGCCAGGGGATTGTACGGCATCGACAACCGTAAGCATTTCATGATTCCGGTCGTCAAGAATTTTGACCACCACGGGAGAACGTTCTTTAATTTCATACGGAATGAAAACGACCGATGAAACACGATCCGGATAGTGACGTCCGAGTTTATTTTCCAGTGAAAACTGTTTTGCAAGATTCGCGATTTCCGGAATGACGACGCTTTCGACGGCGGGTGTACTTTCATTATTCCCTTTATCCAGCGATGATACTGCATAATAATATTTTGACGACGATGCAAGCCGAATCGTGTCGGTAAATTCCGTTACCGAGGCCGGAATTATCGCAAGGATATTTGCCGCATCGTCGACATCCACCGGTTTCACCGGTGAACGATACACGGTAAAATATTTTGCCCGATCGCCGTCGGAAGCAGGCAACGGTTGCTGCCATTGAATATGAAAGATGCCGTCGACGACATTATCGACATGGACGGGCTGCGGGGCATTCGGCATGACATCATCCTTCCACGGCATCGGCGGAATAGTTGCAGGGTACCGGTATCTTCCTTGCAGATCGAGTATGTCATGTATGCTCTCATACCGGAAAAATGAATTTCCCATGGCACCGATCGTCCGCGAAGTATCGATCAGCGAGGGAATTTCTTCGAACACATCCTGTTTATATGCACCGATGCCGACGACAATCTGGCGACCGTACGAATTTTTCAGCCAATCATTTGCAATCAGGACGAAATCGGGATTCGTCGATCGATCGCCCAACGACCAGTATACCTGCGGCGCAAGATAATCCTGCATGCGCTCACGAAGCCAACGGCGTGAGTCTTGAAAAACTTCGGCATACCCTTGTAACGCTCTTCCCTTTCCGATATCCATGTAGACACCAAGCGGCGCAGATCCGATCTTCAACATCGGTTTAATCAATAATGCCTGATCATGAAACGCACGGACAAAGTTATTGATATTTTCGCGGCGCCATTCATCTTTCGGAAGTCCCTTCCCATAACGTTTGTACGTTGCTTCATCCGACATCGGTTTTGCTGGATAACGGATATAATCAAAATGCATCCCGTCGATGTCGTAATTCTTGACAATATCCATTGCGACATTCAAAACATAATCGCGAACAGCAGGAATGCCCGGATCGAACCACCATTCATCTTCGGTTTGTTGAACCCATTCGGGATGTTGGAGAATAACATGCAGTGGCGATGAAACGGCCGGCTTCGGGCCGGTTTTCACCAGAAAGGTGTTGAACCACGCGTGCACTTCCATCCCGCGGGCATGCGCTTCGGTGAGGATAAATTCCAACGGATCCCAATGCGGGTCCTGACCGAGGGTTCCGGTCAATTGTTGTGACCACGGTTCATAATGCGAACGGTACATTGCATCGGCTCTGCCGCGTACCTGGAAGAAAATTGTATTGAAATGTGCGCGATGAAGCCTGTCGACCATCATGCGGAGTGATTGCTGCTGTTCGAGAGGATCTTCGGATTTCGGCCAATCCAGCCCGGAAACAGTCGCTATCCATACCGCGCGGATTTCGTGCTTGAGAAAAGGTTTCTCGCCACAATGAACCTGAATTGTGAAAAAGGAACAAAAAAGAAGAACAAGGCGGTAAATTGAATGAGGTAAAAAAGTTTTCAACAGTTGAACACGTACCGGAAAATTGAAGAAAATACACTTAGTTATCAATATAGATGTGCTGAAGTCGAGAATCAAGAAAAAAATTGGTTGGGTGGGTTCTTTTTCAGAACTCCCATGGCTTCGTTTTTTGATTGACTTTCAGTAAAATTAGCGTTATATTTTTATTCCGTTATTCATCAAACTGACCCTAAATTAATCACCTTTTTTTGATGTAGGAGTTGAAAAACCTCACGTGAAGAAAAACCGCGGCAAATTAATCTTTATTATCGTTTGCATCCTTCTTTCAATTTATTTCATTTATCCGACCTACAAAGACTACACGTTCACGAAAGACCTGCGTAGTCTCGTCGGTGAAGATAGTGCGAAATATGTTGATCAGCATGAGAGCGCCATTCGCGATGCAAAACAGAATCGCATCAAGCTCGGTCTCGATCTTCAGGGCGGCATGCGAGTCGTCCTCGAGGTCAACCTTCTCAAATTGCTGGATGACCTTGCAAAGAACAAAGACGATAATTTTAACATCGTGATGGATGCAGTTCGTGCCGAAGCGAAAACCAGCGACCAGGACTTTATCGACATCCTGCGGAAGAAATTCCAGGAAAAGCAAATCCGGTTGAGCAGGTACTATGGCAGTATTCGTGACAATGACGATGAAGTTATCACGAAGCTTCGCGATGAATCGAATAACGCCGTCGACCGTGCGATGGAAATCGTCCGCAACCGTGTCGACCAGTACGGTGTATCCGAACCCTCGATCCAGAAACAAGGAGGCAACCGGATTATCGTCGAGCTTCCCGGCGTAAGCAAGGAAGCGGAAGTTCGTCAGTTACTGCAGGGCACGGCGCTTCTTGAATTCAAATTATTGATCGATCCCGAAATTGCTCTCAAAGTGTACAACTCCATCGATAAATCGTTGGCAGGAAAAGAAATCGATTCATTGGTGACGGACAGTTCCAAAACAATTGCTAAAAAAGAGACGGCAAAATCCGATACATCGAATTCATCCGATACCGGTTTAGCCCAACTTCCCGAAGATCAGGCAAAAAATATAGAACAGCAGAAAAAGGAGCACCCGTTTTTCGCTCTCGCTAATTCGTTTTCACAGAAGGAATGGGACGGACAATTGTATTCTGCGGATGAAGACCGCGGAAAAGTGATGCAAATTCTCGATCGTCCGGAGATCAAGAGACTTGTTCCTTCCGATATGGGTTTCGTCTGGTCGGCAAAACCGATCACGACCGCCGACGGGAAGAAATTTTATTCCTTATTTGCAGTAAAAAAAGTTGCGGAACTGAACGGCGGCGTCATTACCGATGCCCACGCGACAATCGATCCGACATATAACACACCGATCGTTGAGATGAAGATGAACAACGACGGCTCCCGCGATTGGGCACGCATCACCGGCGCCAACATCAAGAAACGAATTGCCATTATCATGGACAATGCCTGTTTCTCGGCGCCTGTCGTCCAGAATAAAATTACCGGCGGTAACTCTCAAATTACCGGCATGACCGATGTCCAGGAAGCAAAGCTTCTTGAAATCGTGCTCAAAGCCGGAGCCTTACCGGCGCCTGTCGAAATCATACAGCAGGCAACCGTCGGACCGTCACTCGGAGAAGATTCGATTCAAAAAGGAATCTGGGCTGCGGTACTCGCATTGAGTCTCACCGCGGTATTCATGGTTTTATATTATAGTACCGGTGGAACGATGGCAGACATCGCTCTGCTGCTGAATATTCTCTTCGTACTCGGTGTGCTTGCAGGATTCCACGGAACGCTGACTCTTCCGGGTATTGCCGGTTTGATTCTGACCGTCGCAATCGCCGTCGATGCCAACGTGCTGATTTACGAACGTATCCGTGAAGAATCCGTCACCGGCAAAACTCTTGCCGCCGCGATCGATGCCGGTTATACACGGGCATTCTCTGCAATATTCGATTCAAATCTTACGGCACTCATCACCGGTATTATCCTGTACCAATTCGGAAGCGGTCCGGTGCAGGGATTTGCTTTAACGCTCATGATCGGTATCGTCGCCAGCGTTTTCAGCGCCGTGGTGGTCAGCAGAGTGATCATCGGCATCCTGCTCGAACGCGGAACTCACGTCAATTTTGGTTAACCTTTTGGAGAAATGAATGCGTTTCTTTCGTAAAACAACTATCGATTTCATGGGCAAGCGGAACATGTGGTACATGATTTCCGCGGCGGTCATCCTTGCGGGAATTGTTTCACTCACCGTGAAGGGATTTCATTTCGGTATCGACTTCCTCGGCGGGACGGAAATGATTGTGGAGTTTTCCCAACCCCCCGACGTTTCCAAAATCAGGGATATGATGGATAAAGCCAACTTCCCGAAATCGGAAATTAAAGTTTACGGTCAGTCAAATCGCCTTCTTATTCGTACCGAGTCACAGGGCGAAGGAACTACCGTCGGAGATACAATCAAGACAGCGCTGCAACAAAATTTCCCCGAGCTGAAGCCGTTCGTCTTGCAGAACCAAAAAATCGGACCGAAGATCGGGTTGGAATTGCGGCGCAACGCTTTGTTCGCCGTTCTCGCTTCACTCCTTGCAATGGGATTATACGTTGCATTCCGGTTTGAATTCATTTATGGTCTCGGCGCTATCGTCGCCCTCTTTCACGACGTTATGGTTGCACTCGGATTCGTTTCCATTTTCGACGGTCTCACGCCATACACGAACTTCGAGATCGATCAGAACATGATCGCTGCATTTTTGACCATCGTCGGCCTTTCGATGAACGATACCGTCGTTATTTTCGATCGTATCCGTGAAAACAAAAAAATATTTAAGTCGATGCCGCTGGTGGAGCTCATCAATAAAAGCTTGAATGAAACGTTGAGCCGTACCATCATCACGTCCGGAACGATATTCGTCATCACGCTGATTCTGTTCTTCTTCGGCGGTGAAGTCAACAGAGGATTTGCATTCGCTCTGACCATCGGTATCACGACCGGCACGTACTCATCAATTTATATCGCAAGCGCGATCGCACTCGATTATACGAACCGGAAACTGAGGAAGAAATCAAAACCCGTTGCCGCAGAAAAAGTCAGCTATGAAACTATCCACTAACGAAACATCCGGCGTCAGCATCATCGACCTGGAAGGAAACGTTCTCGGCGGACCCGATGCAACGGCGTTGAACGACATTCTGCATAAGCTGATCGAGAAGAAAAAGAAAAAAGTTTTGGTCGATCTTTCCGCCGTCCAGTCGATGAACAGTTCCGGACTGAGCATGCTCATCGGCGCATTGCAAACGATGCGGAATGCCGGCGGCGAACTGAAAATTGCCGCGGCATCGAAAAAAATCGAGAGCTTACTCGTCATTACGAAACTCAGCACCGTGTTCGAACTTTATCCCACAGCGAAAGAAGCGATCGAAAGTTTCAAGTAATCGTTCATGAATATTCTCAACCGAGAGACTCCGATGCCGTTTTCCAACATCGGAGTTTTTTATTGATAGGGAAACTCCATGCCTGTACAGATCATCGTCGGCGCCCAGTGGGGCGATGAAGGAAAAGGAAA
>Ga0265322_10000213_pt1 | contig 25634 bp, 32 predicted proteins | sample 41222metaG_FD_193584 | JGI IMG/M metagenome (GOLD analysis project Ga0265322, IMG submission 193584) | Rhizosphere microbial communities from Carex aquatilis grown in University of Washington, Seatle, WA, United States - 4-12-22 metaG | ecosystem: Host-associated > Plants > Roots > Rhizosphere...
TTCGTAGAAGTGGTATATTGCCAGGTGGCGACCCACGTCGGTACACAATTGTTATCAAGTTTACAACTGTGAGTGGTGCACAACATGAGGTACAACAGCAACTAATAAAGTAGTTAGATGATACCAATAGTAGCGTCTTTCGCAAATAGTCATACTATCGTTGAACTTCGCAGCTATCCGTACCTTTCAATTCCCGACGGTGTTCCGTGGTACCGATACGATCCGAATCCAGTTCCGCCACTTCCAGATACTGGTTCCGTTGGTCATTGGATATTCGATCATGTGGGTTCGCCACAGAATAATGTCGCGTCTGCAACTAGTATGTCGAATCAATTGACTGGGACATGTCCAGCATCCTTAGAAACCGCTCGAGACGAACGAAGAACGTGCATTCGAGCAACTCAAAATCTAAATCTTGCTGTATCAGGCACATCGAATGGGCTTGACCCAACGATAGGTTTTGCCTGGGAAATCTGGGTAAAAGGCGTTGACTCTACGTTTGCAGGGAATCTTTCGTTCGGTTTCACAGGAAGTGCCCGATCGTGGTCAGTCTCAATTGACGCGTCATCTCGGTTGGTTACGTTCAAACTTTCAAGTGGTGCGAGTTCGGTAACAGTTACTGGAAGTATTGCTCAGCATATCGTTTCTGAAAATCCCGAGTACTGGCATAGATGGGCAGGAAGTTGGGTAAGTGGGCTGGGTTTGTACCTTTATGAAGATGGTGCAGAACTGGGATTTGGACTTTCAACGATGCAGATCAATACAGGAGCAAATACGGGGACGTTTGCAGTAACTGGTGGGAAGGGACTAGTAATAGACGAGTTGAATATAGCAAACAGTTACATGTTACCAGATGATAATCTAGCACGTTACCAATACTCACAACCTCACGTATTCAGAAAAGGACAACCGAGTACATCGATTCTTCCGCACCATCAAGCACGATTTACATTATTCGGTACGACTCCAGGAGCAGTTAGGGTGTATCAGTTTAGTATGCGTGGAATTAGTGATTTGAATCTTTATTCAGCTGATGCGCCATTGACAACACCAATGATGCGATTTCCGGTATTCACCAACACGGGTTCGATTTAACAGGAGAAAACGATGGAGCGATCAAACTATTTCGGCGACGAGTTTGTCACGAAAGACGACCTCAACAATACCGAGAGCACTAAAGCGGATGCAATACGACGACGTATTGTTGCCATATCTGGGCAGAATCCGAATCTTTCCAATGATTTCGGTGACATGGTCGTCGGTCTTCTTGGAAGTACCGCACTTCAAGTTTCCGTCAGTAGCGGAGGAGTTACGATTTATATTGCTGCAGGTCAAGCAGTCACCAATACAGGAGAATTGATAACACTGGCCATTGGCGATAGTATTCAGAACGGGCATGCTACCACTACTAACGGAAAACCCGGACAGTGGTCGTTTGCTGGTCCAAGTGGCGGAATCGGTCGAGTCAAACTTCTATATGTAGAAGCTACCGGTAGTATCAAATCTGACGATGTTGGAAACCCATTTCCCACACGATTCGCTGATTCGTACGAAATTCTTATCGATGTCAATACACCACCGACGGCCGGACAGGTTCTTCTTGCTACATTTACGTCAGACGGAAGTGGTAATGTAGCAGATAATGGTTCTCTGTATGCAGACGCTCGAAAGTTTATTCGTGCGAAGGCATTTGACGAAAGCACATACTTAGCGACTTCTGTTGGCAGTAGCGGTCAGGTGACATTAGCTGACCACGTTCATGGACTTGGAACAGGTACACCCACTGCGCAGAACGTTCATGCACTGACGCTAACTGATCTTGGATTTAATGGCACGGCAACAGATGTAGCGCATTGGCGAGACGCACACACAAACGGTATAATGGTGCTTAATCTATCCGGTCCCGCATTCGCAAGCTATGCGGGTACAGTATATGGAGATCCAGGTGGCGACTATATCTTATTTACTGCACCTGTGAATGTAGTCTATAACATTGGGGGTACACTTTTTACTGGGTCTATTCCTGTATTAAGTTGTGCAGGGGTTGCCATCACAGGTGATTATTGGGTTGTGATTGATAAGAATGGACAACCATCGTTTAGATCCACAAGTGATGTTGCGTTTCAGTTCGATGATGCTAGCCCACGTAGGGTACCTGACTACGCACGGATAGGGTCTGTGCATATTGACGCATCGACACACACGATGTCACTTTATACAGATTATCGCGACTATTATGTGATGAGTCCGTATGATATTCGTGCGGATATTATTGAGGGAAATGGTAGTCCTGCCAGTCCAATGACGCACCATGGTTGGACTCTTGTGTCAAATTTGGATCGAATACGATATCAGATTGGTCTTGCACTTTCTGGAGATCACACACAGTGGAATGGGCCAAATCCGTTGACTGCCGGACCGAGTTCGAATGCGGATGCGTATCACACTCACACAGATCCCTACAATACTCATACCGCGCTACCTAGTGCCATAGTTACGTTTGAGAATACGGTTGCTCTTGGACTCTCTGGTCCGGGATGCGCTGTTGTACAAGTTAAAGTAACATAACAACAGGAGATGTCATATGACTAGCAGTATTCAAGTAGTCGGTCAGGTAGGACTTACAGGTACTGGAAATACAACCGTACTATCACAGTTACAGTTAAGTGGTTACACCCCACCCGCAGGTTTTGTCCTTCAAATCATTGGCATAACACTTGCTGGTTGGTCCGGTAATGGTGGCGACTCTTCTTATACTATTTCCCTGAGACAGAATGGTGTATCCGGAAGTTACGATAATCTCTTTTATTTCGCAATTGCACAAGATATGCCATTCGCATATAGTAGTGATTCATCGGGCCGTAGAATTCTTGAGGGTTTGATCCTCTATCCTGGTGACCAACTATGGTTTGACGAAACTAACTCGAATTCTGGTGCGTATGCTGTGCTTACAGTATATGGAATTCTTATACCGGCAACTGCAGGTTCTACATATGTCAGGCATGACGGTCTTACCCCAGCTAACGGTAGTTATACTCCACTATTGACTGGATTTTCGGGTGCGGTCGTTCCACCTGGTAAGAGATTCCAAGTTAGTGTGATACAAGTTTATGGTGCATACGTGAATCACGGGGGGTTATCCATACACCACACAATCAACGGTGCACTGATCAGTACTTCTACTAATATAGTCTATATGTATTACAGTACAGGTAGTACTTTTCCGCCTAATTCCATGCTTCATGGTTTGGTTCTAGGCGCGGGTGATGGATTGTACGCTACACGAGGTGACCCGAGTGATTCTCCAATGATTCGCGTTCATGGTGTATTATTTACTCCGTAAAACAGTAACAGTTGTATGAATGTATCATGAGAGACTATAACCAAAACCCAATCAGCGAGTTTGTAGGTGATGTACTGTATGCTATATTTAAGATATGCATCGGTGTCGCATTCGCGTATCTCATTGTTTTTCTGGTACTTGGTGTCATGGAGAGTTTTGTTGAGACGTACCGGAATCGAGATCAAATTACACTTAGTGGTACGCTGGTCGTTGTCGTCGCTTGGATTCTTGGTGGCGGTGCAATCTACCTTTGGTGCAAACTTGTTGAGAGACTTTCACGTCCTTCTAAGTAGTAGTTGTCTAATTAAAACAAGCGTTTTGGTCCGGAACTGTATGATATAGCAGACTATGGGTGAGAAGGTTATGAGTACAGCGAATGAGAATGTGAGTCGTGGCTTTCAGAGTACAGGTGGACCAGCGCAGAAAGTGTTACCTTTAAGTGAACAGTTCAGGATTGTGACGAATGACCACTCAGAACAACACCACGTAACTTCACCTAAGAACTTCAAACCTGATACCACAAAACCAACCGTGAAGTACTAACCAAACCGTCTACATATGAAAATTCTTGCCATTGGCGATGATTGTAGGATGTTCTCTGGAATTGCTAACCAAACACGAAAGATTCTCTCTGGCCTGCATAAGACTGGCTGGGAAGCTGTTCAGATAGGATTTGCCAATCAACCTCGGTCTACTACTCCAGTCTACGAAGAAGGTATAAAGATCTATCCGTGCACCAGTCAAGAGGGTTACAACGACCCCTGGACATTCAGAGATATTTTCGAGAAGGAAAAGCCAGATATACTTTGGCTATTCAACGATCCTCGATTCTATACTTGGCTGTTCGACATCGATAACGAATACCGACCGCACACTCGAGTTGTTTATTGGCACCTCTGGGACAACTATCCGTTCCCGAAGTTCAATCTGAAGTGGTACAAATGTGTCGATCATATCGTCGCCATCTCTGAACTTACTCACAAGATGCTGAACGAGAATGGTGTTCCCTGTGAGTATATACCACACGCACTATCAGGCAAGGAGTTCGTACGGTTTTCTGCTACGAAACGTCAAAAGCTACGAAAGGAATTTCTTGCTCGAACTGGTTTTCCTGATACAGAGTTTCTCATCTTCTCCAACAACAGGAATCTCAATCGAAAGCGACTTCCTGACACGATTCTAGCGTACAAACGACTTCACAAACTTCACCCGAAATCTCTTCTCTATCTGCACACCGATATTATTGATCGGAACGGTGTCGATCTTCAGCGGTTTATTCACGAAGTCGAACCAGGTTTGGAGATAGTTTTGTTCGACCAGGGTCAGATTTCGAACGAAGCACTGTTGAACGCGTACAACATCTCGGATGTCTACGTGACAATCCCGTACAATGAGGGATTTGGTCTGTCAGTTTCCGAAGCTTTATTGTGCGAAGTGCCAGTTATTTCGGTTGGTACGGGTGGCATTACTCCTCAAATGACAGACGGTAATAACATATTTGGTAAACTGCTACCGGTCACAGCAAAGACACTGTGTGGAATTGTAACGGATCCGTATATCTACCAAGATTATTGCTCAGTTGACGATCTGACTAGTGCGCTAGCATACTGCTACGAACATCGAAAAGATCCTATCTATCGTGAACTCGGAAAAATGGGTCGAGCACACGTATTGAAGAATTTCGGCGAGTTCGAAATCGTTCAAAAGTGGGTCACATTCCTCAACAAAGTCGGTAAAGAGCCGATTTCATATAAAAAACATGAACTAATCAGACTGTAGGAAATACTCATGAGACTCCCTCTCGTTTTTCAAGCACCTGTATTATCACTTTCTGGTTATGGAAGTCACGCTCGAGACATCTTCAACGTGCTGATGGACAGTGACGACTGGGAAGTACATCTGATTCCTGTTCAATGGGGTGGAACCTCAACGACTGGTAACTTTAGTCGTGATTTCTTAGATAAAGTTGTCTTTGCGTCGAAAACTGAGGTAAATCCTGACAGAAACAAATCTCTCTGGATGCAACTAGGCACTCCGAACGAGTTCCGACCGTTAGCTAAAGTGAATATCGGTGTGACTGCGGGAGTTGAGTCAGATACTATGACTCAAGAGTTCTTAAATGGCTGTAACTCAATGACTGCTGTTATCGCGACGTCGGAGTTCGTGAGAAGAATGTTCATGTCTCACGGTACGACGATACCTATACACACCATCTTCGAACCCTATGATAAGGTACTCCTTGAGAAAGCAGAACCGACGATTCTCAACATACCGACCAAGTTCAACTTCTTGTGCGTGGGTCAATGGGGTGCCGGCGGTTATGGTCAGGATCGGAAGAATATCGGACTGCTGATTTCGGAGTTCTGCAAGATATACAAGGACAATCCCGATATCGGATTGATTCTGAAGACATCTTCCAGGAATGTGTCTTCTGCTGATAAGTATGTAACTCAGGAACGAATCCTTGCTGCAAAACTTGGGTTGAAGGAACCATCCGTTTATCTGATCCACGGTGATTTAACTGACGAAGAGATGTACGGGTTGTACAAGTCGCCACAGGTGAATGTGCTGTTCTCTCCGACGCACGGCGAGGGGTTTTGGAGACCAGGATTGGAAGCAGCTGTTTCTGGTGTTCCAATCGTCGTGACTGGATGGGGTGGTCATACAGACTTCCTCAGCAATCAAACTTCCACATTCATTGACTACGAGTTACTCCCGGTACCTTCGATAGTGTATCAACCACAAATCTGGGCTCCAGGCATGCGGTGGGCAGAACCAAATATCGACCAGATACGACGCTTTCTCAGAGAGGTACCGAAGAATTATGAAACACTGAAAGCAAGGGCGATGAATGCTCGCGAGGGTTTTCAGAAGACGTTCACGCAAGAGGAGTTCAAAACGCAACTGTTGACTGTACTTGACAAATATCGATCGTCAATTCTCGGAACAAAAATTGTGACTATAGGAAGTCTACCACTAGCATCTCATCGATGAAAATACACCTAGAGTTAACGACTACCGAGGGCGAATTCGTCGAAGATACCGAACGTGGCATAGTCTGTGAAGGACCAAGTGGAAAGTTTCGAATCCTTAGACCAGATTTCATCACACTTCAGACTCGTGAAGAGGATGGGCGTGGCGTTTCTGTATGTAGAGTCACAAGTCTTACCGTCGACGGGAATACAGGACGAATTCCAGAGTCGCCAGAAGTCTATTTGTTCAGATTATTCGTTACGTACGCAAAGTACCACAGACGATTGAAACCCGGATCGCCTGATGCTGAAGTTAATGCAAAGCTGAGCGATATCAGTCGAAAGATTGAACAGTTGTGCAGAGACAGAAACCTTCCAAACCCAATCAAAGGCATAACCTCATGATTTCCGTCATATTTCCAACGCACGGTAAATCGTTCTTAACAAAACGATGCTTGCAGAGTCTCAGGAAGCAGACCTTTTCTAATCTTGACGCAAGTCAGCATATCAAGGTAATCGTCGTCGACAACAAAAGTCCAGACGATACCGTTGCAATGATACAGAAAGACTTTCCTGAAGTCATCGTTCTCGAACAGATAGACAATCTCGGATTTGCAAAGGCATGCAACATCGGAATGAAGCATGCACTGAGACTATACCCTGATTGTGACATTCTGATCACGAATAACGATGTCGAGTTCACTGAGACTTGCCTGGACGAACTTGGAAAGTTTGCTTACAGTGATACGTCCTACGGAATCGTCGGAGGCAAACTGTTTCTTCCGAACGGCAACATTCAACATGCTGGTGCGTATCTGAACGGATACGGTTGGGGTCAGCATATCGGGGGTGGTCAGCCAGATGGAATGCAGTTGAACGTTGAAAAAGAGATGGAGTATGTTACTGGTGCATTGTTCTTCATTCGTAGTGACGCACAAAAGGACGTCGGATTCTTTGACGAGAAGTTCAGTCCTGCGTACTTCGAGGAAGTCGATTATTGCTATAGAGCACGAGACCTTGGATATAAAGTGATGTACAGTCCAAAAGCGGTTGCAACACACTACGAAAACAGTACCGGAAAAGATATGTACGGGGAAGCACTGCAAGCGACACTCTCCCATGTTAATCAAGTGCGATTCTGGTCGGACTTCGACAAGTATAAGTATCCTACCGCAATGAATCCAGCAACACCAAGAGTGATGTTTACTGGGAAGATGTACGGACTGTGGTCGTTCTCGATCGAACTACGAAATCTAGCTGAAGCTCTCGAAAAGAACGGTATCGACGTCTGTCTCGCACCAGAGGAATATCATAGTTTCAGTTCAATGCCAGACTGGGAAGCAAAAAGATTGATTCAGAAACCTCATGACTACTGGAACAGAATCGTTATTCGTGCGTCTGAGGGTGACCATTCATATCTGATGCCACCAGGAAAGTACCGAATAGTCTGGACAACAAACGAATCAACGAAACTGCATCGTGAATGGGTCGAACAGTTGAATCATGTTGATGAAGTCTGGGCGATGTCAACGTTCTTCAGAGACATTCTTCTGAAACACGGTGTTACAACTCCGATACATGTTATACCGTGCTCGGTTGATACTACTATATTCAATCCGAAGGCAGAACCGTCGATGCAGAACGAACATCCGGATACGTATGTATTTCTTTCTGTACTGTCCAACGGTGATCGAAAAGGATTGGATGTTCTACTCAGAGCATATGGTGCAGAGTTCAACAAGACCGAGAACGTTTGTCTAGTTATTCACTCGCACTCCTTTCAACAATATCTGCAAAGTCTCAACAGAACGCTGGATGAGTACGTGACACAGTATACTGGTCTAGATCATGCAAATATCATCTTCTCACTGAATGCGGTCGATCCAATGCCAATGGCAGGATTGTACACGAGTTCAAACTGTTTCGTCCTAGCAACAAGAGCTGAGGGATTTGGCATTCCGTTCCTCGAAGCAGCAGCTTGTGGTATCCCTTCGATTGCGACAGACTATAGTGGTCATAAGGACTTCATCAATGAAACTAATGGTCTGATGATCGACTATAAGATGGTCGATATTCCACTTCAAGTTGTACCATACTTCAGAAACTACTGCGGTGGTCAGTGGGCTGAACCAAGTGTGGAGTCTCTTCGAAAACAAATGCGATACGCGTTTGATCATCGGAAGGAAATGATTGAGAAGGGGCGACTAGCGTTTGAAGCGTCAAAAGTATACTCTACTGAAAGTGTGGGGCTAATGGTTGCCAACCGATTGAGAGAAATCAATGCCGGACTTAATAGTTCAGCCACCTGAAAATCAGACACTGGCTGACAGATTGGTTATACAGGGATTTGCTAAGGCTGTGAAAAATCTTTCGAAGTTAAACAGTTACGAAAAAGAGTTCATCGAGAGATGCCAATATGTGGCTCATCGTGATGAACTAACACAGAGACAGTTCACGATGTTAACAGATATCCTCAACAAATTCGAATAGGAGAGAATATGAACCGTACCGCAATCCATCAGATAAGAGACCCGAAGACAAATAAGGTTCTCTTTATTATTTCCATAGCGACGGTTGCAACAGTTGCCCAAGCTGTCGTTGCTGAGGGATCTGCTCAAGCATCGACAATCGAACAGCCAAAAATCAAGTTCGACACTGAAGATCAGACTCCCGAACAACAACTACAGTCGTACTGCGAGCGACTGGGGCTCCAATTGGAGTCTCTGCCACCCTTCGCACTTTAAGGAGCTATAACTATGAACAAGCAGCTATGGTATTTCCTCGGTATTGCAGGGGCAATCGTTGCTGGTATTTTTCTGTATCAGTACGTTGCAGATTTGCGTGCAGAGCGTGACAAAGCAAATCAAAACGCTGCAAACGCACGTGATACACTCAGGATAACAATAACGACTACTGGCGAGGTAGTCGAGAAGTACGCAAGACAAGCGAACATTGCTGATTCAGCTAGGAAAGCAGATTCAACTCTGAGTCATCAGAAATTGTTGGCTGAATCTAGAGTCATTGCAAATCTAGAGGACTCTCTCGCAGGTTACGGTAATGTGGACGTTACTGAGAGTCCAGATGAGGAAACCCTTCAGCATACTTTTACCTTAGCAACAAGAGATTCAGGTGCGACGGTTTCGGTTGTTGATAGTGTCTTGTTTAGCAAACTGAAAGATTCAGCATGGGTCGCACAGAATTGGATTCGGCTAGATGTTTCTCTGTCACTGATAAATAGAATTACTCGAGACAAGAACGGACTGATTTCGGGTTCTGTTGAGACCAGGTCGAAAATTGTGAAAATAGGGTCTCTCGAAACCATAATCGATGATTCATTTGTTCCGTCACCACCTTCGGTAGTGGATGTATTCAGATGGTCGCTACATGCAGGAATCTCTTCGCACCTGAACGCTATGCGTGGAACTGGCGAACTGTGGTATAAGCAATACGGTGCAGGTGTTGACGTGGGCCAAGGTGGACTTTTCTTTCGGTTAGGGTACCAATCAGGATTATCGTTTTGACACTTCCACGAATCTACATACCACCGATTGATGTCGTTGCGACCTCTGATGAAGGTGGATTGTTGCGTATCAGGTACGGTGCTGTGAAGTTCCTAGGCGATCTTGTCGTATCAGAGTATCCAGTCAGTTGGCTTGTCAATGCAGATGATCCGGCCGAGATTGAGTTTCTACCGACACTCGAAAGAACGCTGATTGAGGAGATGGATTCCTTTGGCCAGGTTCTTTTTGAGGATATTGAAACTGTAATGTGGTACAAGTCGAAGTCATGGTCTGTCAAACTTGACGAACCGTACGTTTGGCTGGACACATTTTTCAGTGAGTTCGATCTATCGAATATCAAAAAACATCAACACAATAAGGGATATCCAATACTTATGTTCTCCCAATCAATACCACTCCAAGTTCAGTCCTCTGGTATTGATTCTCTGGGTAGCTTCCCAGATGCGGAGATTTCTATCGTGAACAAATTTAGAGACTGATCGGTTGAACGCGGCTGAGTTGTACACACGAGAACTAGCGAAGCACATCTATGATCCGCTACCGTATAATATAGAGCGGGAGCACTTGGTGAAGTACCAGGAGACACACGATGAATCCATACGAAACGTACTTGTTCGGACTAACCTTAGATTTGTTGTTTCAGTTGTAAAAGGTTTCGGTGTAGCTGGTGAACGAGTAGAGGCAATGGACCTGATACAGGAAGGCAACTACGGACTTATCTACAGTGTTCCGAGATATAAGATAGTGAATAACTGTAGGTTGTGCAGTTACTCTCTTCACTGGATAAAGTTCTTCGCGAGGGCACTCGTTCAGACAAAGGACTTTCACAATACAACAGCGGTTGACGAAGTCGAATTTCGTGACAACCCAGACCTGGTTAGTGAGTCTGTACTTGCAGAAACCGCACAGAAAGATCTCGAACAGTTTCTCCGACAGTACATGGAACCAAAAGAAGCGTACGTTCTTATTCAGAACTTTTGTACTTTTGACGGAGCGAAGAAACCCAAGAATCTTGAAGAAGTTGCAATTGAACTGAGGTGCACAGCAATGAACGTGCTATGGCTGCGAAAGACAGGACTAGAGAAACTCCAGAAACATAGAGACGAATTCGAAGAGTTCGAGACAAAACGAATTCCACTTATGGAGCAATAATCATGCCAGTTTACGAATTCAAATGCAAAAGTTGTGGATTTAGCGATGACATGTTGCTATCACTTAAGGAACATGATGCACTTCCTGCAGAGGGACCACTGTGTCCGAAGTGTAGCAAACCAATGACTCGAATTATCGGTTTAGTTCATACTCGCGTTGACTACGACTTTGACAGCAAGCCGTGGGGACAGACGTTCAAGGAGCACAATGAACGTCTGAAAAGAAGAGAGGGAACTGGATCAGATTACGTGACGCCAATTCAGAAGATAAGACGAAAGTTCGGAATGGATAAGAAGTAACCATGTTTAATCCGGTTGTAATGATTGTTATCCTATCAGGAGAACGTTATGAACGAAGAACTAATGAAAGAGTATACTGCGGACTTAATAAAGGAGTGCACTGAAAAGCTTCTGCAATGGGACGGAACAGGTGTACTGCAGAAATCGATTCCGATTTCTGAAGAGTTCTTCTCAATTCAAGGAGAAGGTGCATTTGCAGGGACTCCGAGTTATTTCGTCAGAGTGTCTGGTTGCAACCTTCGGTGTCAGTGGATAAACTCGAAGGGCGAAGAGTCGAAGTGCGACACACCATATACGAGTTGGACACCAGAAGGAGAGAAGGTTCGACTTGGCGATGTTGCACAACGATTTCTTGAATCCGGTGCACACCACTTAGTCGTGACAGGCGGGGAACCCACAATGTACGAAGAGATTACAGATTTTGTGAATCTGATCAACTTTTTGCAGACAACTATCATCACGGTAGAGACGAACGGCACAATTCTCAGGGAGTTCCATTCGGACGTCAACATGAGTATCTCTCCGAAACTATTGTCTTCGACACCGTTTGGAACGAAGTACGAAAAGATGCACAGTGACGCACGATACAGATTAGACGTTCTCAAGAAGTACGCGATGCTGAATGAGGGTTGGTTCAAGTTTGTCGTATCCAAACCAGAGGACGAGCAGGAGATTCTAGAGATTGTCACTGCATTGGGCAATTACGTGAGTCCTGAGGTAATTTTCCTGATGCCAGAAGGAAAGACGAACGAAGAAATCCAAGCTAGCCGTCTTTTGACCGTAGAGTTGTGCAAGAAATACAAGTTCAACTACTCGGATAGACTACATATTATACTCTGGGGAATGCGGCGTGGAATATGACATGAACGTTTGGAGATCATAGTGACTTCCATTACTTTTTCATGTACCGCTAAAGTATTCCACTCATAAATTCTTCTGTAAGGAGTTCCAATTCATGGAAAACCAGTCTCGTATAGCCACTGATACTACGACACTCGACGGAAGAGAGAACGGCACACATGAGGTAGAGATTACTCGTGTGTTCTCTGATCCCGATCAGCATCCATTCGACCAGATTGCATGGGAGAAACGTGATGTTTGTGTCAAGGATATCAATGGCAAAGTTCTTCTGAACGAGACCGATATTGAAGTACCAAAATCATGGTCGATGAACGCAGCAACAGTTGTAACAGGTCATTATCTTCACACGGCAACAGGCGAGAAAAGTGTTCGGTCGATGATCGACCGAGTTGTACAGCAACTCGTTCTTCACGGTGTTCAGGAAAAGTATTTCTCTGCTGCAGACGGCGAAACATTCAGAGCGGAGCTGCAGTATCTCCTTGTCAACCAATACATGGCTTTTAACAGTCCTGTTTGGTATAATGTTGGCGTCGAGGAATCACCACAGTGCAGTGCTTGTTTCATCAATAGCGTTGAAGATAGCATGGATTCTATTCTCGACCTCGCACGAACTGAAGGTAGGTTATTCAAGTGGGGTTCGGGAACAGGTACGAATATCTCAGTTCTTCGAGGTGCAGGCGAACCACTGAGTCGTGGTGGGACATCCTCAGGACCAATCCCTTTCATGCGCGGTTACGATGCAATGGCAGGTGCGATCAAGTCAGGTGGAAAGACTCGGAGAGCGGCAAAGATGGTGATACTGAATGACAACCACCCAGATATTCTCGAATTCATTCAGTGCAAAGCAAGTGAGGAACTGAAAGCCCACCAGCTAGTCGAAGCAGGATATCCTGCAGACTTCAACGTTCCTGGCAACGCATATGAGTCTGTTGGGTTCCAAAATGCGAATCACTCCATCCGTGTTTCTGACACTTTCATGAACACAGTCGAGAAAGGTCACAAATGGACAACTCTGAGAGTTACTGGAGGTCAAGACAAGACGTACGAAGCTCGTGATTTGTTCACTGAAATGGCAAAGGCCGCGTGGATCTGCGGTGATCCTGGTATTCAGTACGACGATACTATTAATGATTGGCATACCAGTTCGAAGTCAGGAAAGATCAACGCGTCGAATCCTTGCAGTGAATTCATGTACCTCGACGATACAGCATGCAATCTTGCCTCTCTGAATCTACTGAAGTTCTGGAATCCTGAAAAGCAAACTTTTGATATTGAACGATTCAAAACAGCAGTTACCTATACAATCCTCGCTCAAGAAATCCTCGTAGGTCTCGCTGGTTATCCAACTCCGAAAATCACTGCAAACAGTATCAAATTCAGACCTCTCGGTCTTGGTTACGCAAATCTTGGCGCACTATTGATGCACGCAGGATTTCCGTACGACAGTGCAATTGGTCGTTCGTTTGCTGGAGCAATAACGTCACTCATGACTGCGGCAGCATATACTGCGTCCGGTGCAATTGCACTACGAGTTGGACCTTTTGCTGGATACGAGATGAACCGCGAACCTATGAATACCGTTATTCGTCGGCATGCAAAGGCAAGTAATCCTGAACTTCCATCTGTTCTGTTTATCAATCAGGTGTGGGAAGAAGCGAAAATTCAGTGGCAACACGCAGAAGACTACGGTAAGACAGTTGGCTATCGAAACGGACAAGTAACAGTTCTTGCTCCAACAGGAACAATAGCATTCCTGATGGATTGTGATACGACGGGTGTGGAACCAGATCTGAGTCTGGTGAAGCACAAGAAACTGGTCGGTGGTAGTTCGATGGAGATTGTCAACCAGTCTGTTTATCCGGCACTTCGTACCCTCGGTTACGATCACGACGGTGCACACTTTATCATGAATTACATCACGGAAAACAAGACAATCGAGGGTGCACCAGGTTTTCACCCCAAACATCTTCCGGTCTTCGATTGCTCATTGAGATCTGCGAAGGGAAACCGAACCATTGACTATATGGGTCATGTTCGCATGATGGCTGCAGTTCAACCATTCATCTCCGGAGCGATTTCGAAGACGATCAACATGCCGAACGAGTCGACGATTGAGGACATCAAGAAGGTGTACATGGAGGGTTGGAAACTTGGTCTGAAGTCTATTGCGGTCTACAGAGATGGTTGCAAGATGTCTCAACCGTTGAATACGACGACAGCTAAGAAAACTGAGGTCGCAGTGACTACAGCGACACGAATTCCTCTTCCTGTAGAACGTCAATCACTGACTCATCGGTTCGAAGTTGCAGGACACAAAGGTTATGTTACGATGGGGTTTTATCCTGACGGTCGACCAGGTGAGATGTTTGTGACGATGGCTAAAGAAGGTTCGACAATCTCTGGTCTAATGGATACGATTGCCACCACAGTGTCGATAGCACTCCAGCATGGTGTACCGTTGAAGACCATTGTTAACAAACTCGTTCACACCAGATTTGAACCAAGTGGATTCACAAAGAATCCAGCTATCCCAACAGCAAAGTCACTACCGGACTACATCTTCAGGTGGATCGGTATGAAATTCCTTCCTGCTGAAGATCAACCGACCAACGGCGATAATGGAAACAATCATTACATAATGCCAGACGCAAATGTTCAGTCTGCTCCACCTTGTCCAGAGTGTGGTACAATAACTACACCTTCGGGAAGTTGCTACAGATGTGATAATTGCGGTGGCACAACTGGGTGCTCATGATTCAATATGGTATTCGGAACTTTCATCTTCCTGTTAAAGTTCTGACACGGTCGAAACAACCTCAAGACGTTCTTAGCCAAATCTCATGCTCACTTCACGATATTCCTGAGACGTTCAACGAGGAGAAGCAGAATGAGTTACTTATTGTAACTTCTCGATTTGCGCACCAGGTTGTTACAGAAGAGTCTATTGAAAAGCATATCGATTCTCTGAGAGAACTCCATCCTGACCGAGACAAGAAAATTGACTTCGACATAGACTTTGGCTGGCCTGTTCCTCGAGCAATCCTTAACTTCGAAATCATAGCAGTCCCACAGGTATATAATTGTTCGTTCATCACAACTCACGATACAGTTACCCATCTAAAACAACTCCTCACGATTCCAATTATTGTTGACATGGGATTTCCACGTCGTGCGAACATCTGTATTACAACTGTCGTTCGTGAGTTTCTTCCGTTTGAGTTCTATATCGTCGAAGTCGAGCGACTTGCAGTAAGTAACGTATTTCCTGTTTTACAATCAGGTATGGTTCTCGATCGGCAACCTCGAAAGTCTCTGCAACGAATAGTGAGGGAGATTGTCGAGTCCATGAAACGTGTTCCTCAAATTGGTTCTTACACGGTAAGTGCTGCAGTCGAGAATGTTTACGGAATCCACGATATTGTCTGGGAAGAAGCATCGTAATGGATTCAATACAAACATCTCAAATCATTGATAGACTGAAGACTGACATCGAGCGTTTGATTCCAGACGCCAAGGCACCCGATACAGCACTTGAGATGATACTCAACCTGATTGAATCGTACGGTTTCAAGATTGTGCCTGACACACCCGCATATCAGTTTGCAGGTGAAATTGGCACGATTGTGAATAATCTTCTTCCAGATGACGCTCAGATAGACCCGACGCAACTCCTAAATGCGTTGTATGGCTCCGGCTGGATCGTAACTAAAACGGTACAGTAACCCCACCGGTTGTCTGTCTTCTCTGCACCGATAACATCGTTAACTTTAAGAGTCAATAATGGTTGTCGAGATTCAATACCAACCGGTACGTTCACGTATTATCACTCCGCTACCTCCTGAGGTCGAGACCGTAATCTTCCAAGCGTTGCGATTCCAACCAGAGGGTTTCTTTTATGCCGCATCTTTTCAGGATCATCAGTGGGATGGTTTCAAGGAATGTTACTCACTGAAGACTCATGCGTTTCGTAGTGGGTTGCTATATACTGTGTGGAACCTATTGAAAAACATGAAGTACGAAGTTATCGTCCACCACCTTCCTATTCTACAACTAGTAAAACCAATCGAGAGTATCAGTTACCTTCGTGAGTGGCAGGGTACTGCGATTCAGCAGTCTCTTCCATATGTTCGATTTGCAATCTGGGCACCACCACGTAGTGGTAAAACTATATTCGTGTGTGGTTACGTGGACTGTCTCAGACTGTTTCCTGCAGTATACTTCTGTGAAAGATTAGAGATTGCTCAGCAAACAATTGAGAAGTTCCAAAAGTTCGTTCCAGATATTCCGGTCGGTATGGTGGGCAACGGAGAGGCAGATATCAAGTTTGACGGTGTCACAGTTATCACCGTTCAAAGTGCAATGGCTGCATACGAAAAACCTCACAAACTCGAAACCGACGACGAGGAAGAACTACCACCACCGAATCCGGTTAAGATTGAAATCAGAAAGGTTATTGAGAGTGCGAAGATAGTTATTTACGACGAATTTCACCATGTGGGTCATTCGTCTGGTCAGTTCGTAATGGGAAAGGTGCGATCCGCTCAAACAATCGTCGGTCTGTCCGCAACTCCTTGGCGCGATGACGGAGCAGGACTGTTACTCGAACGTGTCATTGGACCGATTGCATACAGAGTCACGTATTCGTATCTCATTGAACGCGGACTGTTACTTCGTCCGTTTATCTATATGTACAAACTTCCGAAACTAGAAAACTTCGACGATCAGGAAGCAGCTTATCAAACAGTCTACAAGAAATACATAGTAGAGAATCAGTTTCGGAATGAGACTATTGCTAGAGTTGCTAGAGAGTTCGTGCAACTCGGGTGGTCGAACGTTATACTAGTGGACTACATCCGGCACGGGGAGATCCTGAAGAAACTGATGCCTGGTGCTGTTCTGGTAACCGGCAGAGATACGAAGAAAGTGCGTAAGATAGTTATGGACACGTTAAACGGTGGTTGTATCAATCCAGTTATTACGACACTGTACGGAGAGGGAGTTGATATTATGCCGTTGAACGCTGTTACTATTGCTGGGGGTGGGATGAGTTCTATTGAAACATTTCAACGACTCAGAAGTATTACGCCTGGGCCAGGTAAAGATCGTGGGGTTGTCGTGGACTTTATGGACAATGTTCACTTTCTGCGAGCGCACAGCAACGCTCGGAAGAAGTTCTACGGAACAGAACCAGAATTCAGACTATTTGATGTTGACGTTCGCAAGATGACTATTGACCAGGTACGGAATGGAACTGCAAGTTGAAGAGAGTATCAAGGAGCACATACAGAAACCAATAGATAAGTGGAACAGTAAAGATTTGCTGTTGCACTTCGCTCGACGATGGAAACATCTTCGAGGCATTGAATTTCTGATACCCGATCAAGCTTGGTCCGCGTTTATGTCACGGATCAAAACATTCCAACGATCAGAGAATCTAGACAGTAAACAATACCGAGAGTTTATCGATCGTGTGTTCGACGAACTATTCTCTCAGGAAGGTTTCGCTCCGAGCTTCGGTTGTATCGTATCACAGAGAGTTTATTGGACGTTGAATCAAAAAGGTAAAGTTCCAGAAACAGATTTCAATCGAATGAAGCAAGCGTTATACGACGAAAGTTCACTATTCAGTAAATTGTGAGGTAGATATGAAAATGGTGCGTAAAAGCTCCTGGGAAGTATTTCGCCGATCAGGATTGTTGTGGTGGGTCAACCGAACTCTTCATCTATTTGGTTGGGCCATCGTCTATTCGTACGACAACAAGCGGAAACTTGTGGACGTATATCCAGCACGATGCAAGTTTCGAGGATTTCATGAAAGGGGAGAAGCAGAGGGATTCACGAGACTTACTAAGCACCTCAACAAACGGATGCCACAGTTACTAAAAGACATCAAACTATAATGTCCTGGCTATCCGACGAAGTTATCGAGCAACTTTATACCGAGACCACTAAGCAGTGCACTTTCTGCAAGAAGGACGGTATTAAACTGGTGGACAATAAACTCTCACCATGTGATTGTCTCAAGGACTTTGACCTTCATATTCGTTTAACTGAAGCTAATATTCCTCGACGAAACTGGGAATTTGACTTCAGATACCTTTCTCAAGACTTCAAGACTCAGAACGCGAAGGAACTCAAACTTTTTACTCTCTACATTACAAACATTGAGGCGAACGTTCTACAAGGAAATTGGTTGCTTCTTCAAGGTGGCAACGGTTTAGCGAAGTCTGCAATCTGTTCTTACATCTGTCGAGTAGCGATTCAACGTGGATTCAAAGGTCACATGATTCGTCTCTCTCACCTTACCGAGATTCTGTTCAACCAGTATAGCGATCCGAAAACAAGGGAACTAGTTCGGTTTCTGGAGAAGGACGTTCAGTTGGTAGTGGTGGACGAGATGGACAAAGACAGTGGACTGAAGGAGGGAAGTTCAGCTCCTGGTTCTCGAATCTCTCAGATATTCGGCGACTGGTACGACAGAAAAGTGTCAGTGATAATGGTCTCAAACGTTCCGAAATCAGGGTTGAAGTTGATTCACAGTACAAGTGTAATGGATCGAGTGAACGAAGCAGTTGACATTGTAGTAACAGGCGAAAGCTTCCGCAAGAAGGAACTCGCTGAACAACGTATAGCAAGCCAAATTAGATGAGGTGTTATGGCAAACGGAATCAAGTATTTTCTTGGTGTGTTTTGGGGTGCTACAGTTGCTTCTAGTTGGTGGGCTGCAGCAATCTGGGGTAGTACGGTTTTGAGCGATGATGGAGGTCATGGTCTTTGGTTTATCGCTGGATTTGCTACTGTAGTAACGGTTTTGGTAGTAATCTGGTGGTTCATGGAAAATTGGGACGAAATCAATAAGTAACATGGCCTTTTCAAATCCAGAAGCTGAACGAAAAGCTCTAGCGTGTTGTCTTCGTGATCCGACCTGTCTCCGACAGATTCCTACAGAGATATTCGAGACTGAACCAATGCGAAAGTGTCGTGACGGATTAGAAAAGTTCTTCCGCACGTATGGAACGACACCGTCAGTTGAGACTATCGTTTCTCGAACAGAAGCAGAGTATGTTGAGATAGCACCAACATTTATCGAACTGTCTCAATTGGCTAAAACGGTTGATGCCACACAGTTTCAAGTCTACGTTCACGATGTGTACGATGCTCACTGCTCTCGGGTGCTATTTGTTGAGACCGAAGCTGTTATCCGTGATCTTCCCAAGGGTCAGGGTTCGAAACTGATTGACAATTTCGTTGCAAAGTTAGCAACCATGAAAGATCCGTTGAAAGCAGGACAGATCGATCGTGGTTTCATTTATGAACGTGCTCGAGCAAGATGGGATGCGTATACAGGAACAGAAGTCAATCCTACAATGGCAAAAGGGACGCCGTTCGGAATTCAGTTCTTGGACGAAAGTTCTGGTGGTGGTTTACGTCGTGGATGGTCAGTTGCTTTTCGAGGACCAACGAAGGTTGGGAAGAGTAAACTTCTTCTGAATATAGGTTACAATACCTCTCGATATGCACATGCGTTCACTATGCTGGTGTCTAGAGAGATGTCCCGACCGTGGTTAGAAATGTGTATTGATAGTCGTGACGCAGGAATCGAGTTCAATGATATCAAGGACGGAAAACTGGGCGAGGGGCGAAACACATATGGGCACGCACTTGCTGAACAGCAAAAACGAAAGGATCCGTTGTATATTGTAGACATACCAAAAATGTGCTCTACAGCGGATCTGATGGCTGAGTTCGAACTAGCGAGACAGAAGTACGGTCAGTATCCTGAGGGTCTGATACTGGACTATGCTGGTCTTGTCGTGCCGGTTCAGAGATACCAGTCTCAAGCTGACAGATTCAACTTCCTTTCTCAAGAACTGCACGAGTTCGCACATACGTATAACTGCTGGGTCGTGACAGCATATCAGATTACCGAGAGTGAAGAGGCAGAGGGCGGTTCCTATACAGCATTCTCGAAGCACATCAAGGATCACGTTGAGATTATGTGGTCCTTGAAGGCAGATCCAGAAATGAAACGGAAGCACGAACTGAAAGTCACAATCGACGTTTCCAGATATTCTCAACCGGAAGCAAGTGCTGATATATGTTCACTGTACGGACGAAACTATGTTGGTGACTGGGGTGTTGATATACGGAATCTTGGAGGACAGGATGGACCAGCAGTTGGAGGAAACGCTGCTCTATTACAACGTGAATGACGTTGTTGAACTGCTAGCAGTCAATGGTCTCATTGTTGAAGACACCGAACGAAGCGGAGAGGAGTTGCTCTGTCTTTGCCAGTTCCATAATGATTCGAAACCGTCAATGAGAGTGCATCGCGACAGTGGACTTTGGCATTGTGTTGCGTGTCAAGTTCGAGGCAACATTGTTCAACTGATTGCAAAGCTGAACAATACAAGTCCCGGTGACATCTACAACAGGATTCGCAATCGTCAGCGTACGTACGACGTTTCAATCCTGCAACGAAACTTAGACGATATCGAGGACAAACAAACGTGGGGTCAGTCTGAAAACTATGCGAAGGTTTATATGGGTGTGGTTCAGAACGTAAATGCTCATCTTGCTGAACTTGGTCAGACTGTATCAGGAATATTCAGAGCAACGTCTCCGAATCAAGATATTGAAGATCCATTTCAGTATGTGCCGAGATGCAGGTATGACTTGTGCGATGCGTTCGACGAGTTCGCAGGAACTGCTGATGAGGTTTTGACGTACTTCAACTTTTACCGACCACCTCAGTGGACTCAACCGATAACGAATCTGTTGAAGTTTTACCACGAATTTTTGCAACAGAAAACTGTAGCAGAGCAACGAATTGTGAATTTATTAACGGAGACTGTATGATAGTTCTTTGGGCTGATCAGGTACAGAACGGTGGTATTATCAGAGAAAGTTTGACTAGGACGCTCAAGACAGCAAGTGATCTGCATCTCCGATATCGTGACAAGATTGTGACTGTTGACGGTATTGCACTGCTGTTCGATGAACCTGAACAAAATTCAACCAGTTCGTCGTCTGAACCTATTGAAAAGAAATAGGTTACCAAAATTCTGCTAACTTATTGAGAAACAATAACTTATAGGTTCGTTAAATGACAACAAAAAATAAATTTTTGTCGGTTAACTTATTAGTTTACAATACTTTATTTGCCGTTACTTTGAGTAGCACTTGATTTCCAAGTTTTCTTTTACTATATTATGTGTATAATAAAAGGAGATAAAGTTTATGCCAACACAGGCGTTCGTAGAAGAGGTAAATGAGTTAGCAAGGAAGAGTTGCACGTTTGTAGGATTTGACGAAAGCAGACCTTACGTAAAGGGGCAGTTCAGAGGTCAAGCTCGAAGGGTTTACGATATCAATCCGACGGCGAAGAAGCTATGGGATGTTTGTTTCCCATATGTGTATCAGTCGGTAAAGAATTCGCAAGGAAATCCAGAGAGCGATGAGGGGAAGGACGTTATTAGTTCAATCAAGATGAATGTGATGACGGTTCTGAGGGATTTTGGTCCTGACGGGCTTAAAGGTGGATTTATTAGCATCTTGAAGTTGGTGGTGAACAATATCTTGACGAACGGAGCGCAGATTTATGGAACTCAGGTTTACGCAGGATATCTTAGCGAAGATAGTGTTGAGGATCTAAGTTTTGCGACGAGAGAGAGAATCAAAGCAATTTTGGAACAACGATGGGGAATTATTTACACGAAGGAAGAGCAAAATTTGATTTCAAAGTCGAAGGAAAACGATACGTATTTGAAACGGTTGCTTCAAGCGGAGTACGGAGAGGATTGGCAATCGTATTACGACTATGTAGTGAAGTTGAGAGCGAATAGCGGGCGGAGCAAAAGGATCCCATCGATGAACGACACGGTTTTGAGCGATGATGGTGGTCAGGTTGAGTTGTATGATTTGGTAGGGAAGAGTGACGAAAATGTTGCGATGTTTGAATTTATCGATTCGATTCCGACAAAGGATCGTAAGGTTGTCGAAGCAGTTATTACAGCAGGATCGATCGTCGATGCAACAAGGATGTTGAACGGAATGGAAGTAAAGATTACAGCGACGGAAGTGAAACGAATCGCTGAACAGTATGTATAAAAAATGATCGAAACCTCTCTAGAAAATATGCCGTCGATTCGGGAGTTTGCATTCGAACCTGGTTCAGGAATGCGTGAAATTACCGTCCCTAGCACTGTAAACCCACTGATAGGTTACATTCGCGTTGTCAATGATAAACCCTGTTTCTATGCAATCTGTCAACCTGTTACGACTCCAGTAACACGGAACCTATTTGTCTACGAAACTGACGAACCGATGCTGTTTCCGAGTGAGATGATCAATCATATCGGTTCCTACGAATGGAACCAAAAAGCTTATCATGTGTTCGCCTCAACTGGGACGAACAAACCTCTGTATCACTAACTAATACTAGGAAAATTCAATATGCTACCTGACCTCCAGAACTCTGAAGACAGACGCGGTATACCAATCAATCGTGTCGGAATCCAAAATGTCGACTTTCCGATGACAGTTATTACCAAGGACGGTCAACATGTGAATACTCAGGCAAAGGTATCACTGTTCGTCAGTCTTCCGTCGGAGTATAAGGGTGCTAACATGTCACGGTTCTCGGAGGTCTTGATTGACCACCAGGATAAGTATATGTCACCCGAAGCAGTATTCGAAATGGCCACGTCACTGAAGGAACGGATGAAGTCCCAGGACGCTTGGATCAGATTCGAGTTCAACTACTTCATGGACAAGGCAGCACCTGTGTCAGGAAAGAGTCTGAAGCAAGCGCACAAGGTTGCGTTTAGTCATGCTGTTCGTGATCTGACCGATACACCAATGATTGAAGTCAGTGTCATCGGCGCAAGTGTCTGTCCCTGTTCGAAGGAGATGAGTCTGAGACAAATGGTCGATTCGACGAAGGACCTTACCGTACCCATAAAGCAGATCAAAGTAGGCAACTTAGCATTCGAAATGACACCTCCGGTACTGCAGAGTGCACTATTTGGTCTCGGTGCACACAATCAACGGTGCACAGTCCGAGTTCAGGTTATACCGAAGGAGAACACGTTTATCTACTTCGAAGACCTGATTGAGCTCATTGACAAGGAATTCTCTGTACCGGTATATCCGATCCTGAAGAGACCCGACGAGCAATTCGTTACGATCACAGGTTATCTGAATCCAAAGTTCGTCGAGGATATCGCTCGAGATGTTGCGATTGCGTTAAACAAGGTTGATACAATCGATAAGTATCACATTTCTGTGACCAGTGAAGAATCGATCCATCCACACGACTGCAAATCCATTATTCATTCACCAAATTGGAAGCAATACGAATGAAATCGAAACTTTATGCTACCAGAGTTATCGGTGGCGGTCTTCTTCCGTCGACAAGGCGGTTGGACGTTTTCGAGAAGTCCATCGTCGAAATCAATCTCATCGGTTATACCGTTACGAAAGACGTGTTCAACAAGGACTTTGCATACGCAAGGCGAATTCTTGAAGACTTGTACGACAAAGTACTGAGAGCTGATCCAGTGTGGCACTACTTTTTCGAGGGTGCAATTACGTGTCTTCGAGTTCACAAGTCTAGCGTCAAAGCGGTAAAAGCACGACTGACGCACTACGGCGTCAAGTACAAAGAAGCTGGAACATGGATGCATGACAACCAAGCAGGCACTCGGAAGTATCAGAAAGTGTTCACGTATCTGTTCCACGGCTTTTCTGTTCTCGCAATGGAGCACAAGTCGGAAGATGCTGGGATAGTCATCGACCGGATTCTTCACTGCGCTTTGAATCCGTTCATCTATAGAGGATACAACGGTGCACCAGAGAATCCTACCTGGGAAGCAGAACTTTTAGCTAGCAACGCAGTTCACAGAGCGTTCTACCAAGGAACTATTCAAGAAAAGAAAGAGAAGTAGCTATGACGAAAGTAACTATGACTGTTCAAAAACCGTATCACAGAAAAGTTACGAGTTACGTCAAATGGCATGTGGATTTCGGCGGCAATCTTCACAAGATTTTGGTGGAGATGGTGCGACAAGGTGTAGAACCATTTCGTTCACGAGTTCAGTTGAACATGCCGATGTTTATTGATCGTTGCAAAGCATTGGGAATTCTTCGAGACGAGGGCGTCACTCGTGATAAGAAAGATAGGGTAGTGCGACTTCTATTGCGATATCCTACAGGTGCAGCCAAAGGCCTCTCATTTGATGCGATCTACCGACAGTATATCATGGTAGTCCCAGCAGTCGATCATGTGACCGGAGTGATCAATAAACGAAAAGCAAACCCTGCAACGTCACGAAACCCTAAAGGTGTGCATGCAGGCAACGCAAGACTCGGTTGACCGATCAGTTGTATTATTGTGACATAGAAAGGAACTACTTCTCATGTCACAGTTGTCATCAATCAAGCAGAATACGGTTCCGATTGTCAACGATAAGAAAGCGGATGTAAGTTGTCCGTTTCATATCTACAGTCGGAACGAGCAGTTTCACCTTTGTCGGAATCGTTACGCAGTGGTTCCGACAGGTGCGTGGATATTAGATTGCGGGAAAGAGGGTCATAAGGATTGTCAGTTCTACAAACAATGGGAGACAGACTTCGAGGAAGCACGGAAAGAGGACAGTATGTCAATCAAAGCTGAAGCAATGGAGTCAAACAAGTGGTACACCACTCGAAGGTTCAACGTCGTCAAACTCGTGAAGCTGGAGAAGTCGAAAGACGGTAAGGTCGAGAAGGTTAAGGTTCAACTTCAGAACGGCGTCATTCTTCCAATGCAGCCAGATGCAGCTGTATTCGAACTTGACGAACCTCGACCGATAACAACTGGACCGATGGTTCAGAGAACGTTCGGTACTGAAGCTGTCGAAACTGACGAGAATGAAGTTCCAGTGATGGAACCTTTGTTGGAATCAGAACCGTCGAAGTTGCCATCGGTCTCCGAACAGTTGGGCGTGCAGGTTGAAATTCCTCAAGGGATCGTAACAGCATCGGTGCATGCAGAGTTGGGTACAGCAGATGATACTATGAAGGTAACTATCGGTATCACACCTCATTCGTGCTGTGGTTGTATCTGCGACAACTGCAAAGACGGTCATGATACTCTTGGCGGTCATCATACGGAAGAGTGCAGACAACATATTGAAACTTCCATGCATAGACCTCATATAATGATGGGTCCTGCCGAGAAAATGAAAATTGATCATTCCCCACAGAAGAGTCAACATCGGTTGTATGATTCACAGTCAGAAGAAACAAAGAGTTCGCAACAAACAACTAACAAGGAGGCAGTTATGGAACAAGCAACAGGAACAGCAGGACAAGCAACATTGGTGGTTCCGTATCGTCAAAAGACGTGGAAGCACTTCGTGGTTTCAACACTCGCGGAAAAAGGTCCGCAGACTTACCAGGATCTGGTGAACGTCGCCGTTGCACAAGGAACGGTGACCGGTGA
>Ga0265322_10000215_pt1 | contig 25576 bp, 35 predicted proteins | sample 41222metaG_FD_193584 | JGI IMG/M metagenome (GOLD analysis project Ga0265322, IMG submission 193584) | Rhizosphere microbial communities from Carex aquatilis grown in University of Washington, Seatle, WA, United States - 4-12-22 metaG | ecosystem: Host-associated > Plants > Roots > Rhizosphere...
CAATCTACGATTGAAAACATTCATCGCATCCAGATCTTGATTTCACAATTGGAGGAACTGTGAAAAAACCAATGGATAATAAGCGGTCCAGTCGATGGCCAGCGCTCCGACGGAAATTCCTGAAAGGAAAAGTGTGTGCAGTTTGCGGCGGCAAGAAAAAATTGGAAGCGCATCACGTTATTCCATTTCATCTTGACCCTGTAAGAGAGCTCGACGAAACAAACCTAATTGCTTTATGCGAAGGAAATCGGGATATTAATTGCCACCTCATGGTCGGACATCTGGGATCGTTCAAATCTTGTAACGTCAAAGTTTTTCTTGATTCACATACTTGGAACGAGAAAATTCGGAATCGTCCATGATTCAGCGACGAGGACAAATTTTAACTCGGGCCGAACGTCGTTCAATGGAGCGAGCAAAAGAAAAATACGTCGCGAAGTTAATGGCCGGCGGATATGACAAATGGATCGATATCACGCACGATGATCATGTCAAAGATGTGATGAGCCGATATGAAGGTATGGCGCCATTTCAAATTTGGCGCAATGGATGTTTTATCGTTCAAGCATACCGACATCCGAATTCCTGGGAGGCAATTCGAGTTATGATTCGATGGATCGATGCTCGCCCGGATCACGATTGGGCACTTTTCCAACGAATCAAAAATGATTTATTTGGACCCGAGAGAGTCGCTCTCGAAGTTTATCCGGCCGAATCAAATAAACAGGACGTCGCAAACATGTATTGGCTTTGGGTTTTACCCGAGGGATTCGATTGTCCGATTGAGATCAAAAGGAAACGAATATGAGCAATCCACGTTGCAAAGGTTGCGGTCGAGAGATAATTTGGGTCGAGCATAAGAACCCAGTGACACAGGAAATCAAAAAGGTGCCGCTTGACCCTCGGGCGCCGACATACCGGCGAAATGAAGCGGGCCAATGGATTCGAAGCGATGCATACGTGAGCCATTTCTCGACATGCTCGCAGGCGAATCAGTTTTCGAATAGTTCGAAGTCCGCGCCGCCGGATGATCCGTGGTGGAATCGAGATTAAACAAAAAACCATCTACAAAGGAGTTAAAGATGGCCGAATTCGTTGATGATCTAAGAAGCGTTCCGATTGAAAAGTTTCACGAATTGGAAAAAAAAATAACGGATCACGAGGCAACGATCAAACGTCTGCTTCAAAAATTAAAAGAAGAAGAACTGAAACGTCATGAATTACTTGGATCCTGCGAAGCCTATCTTGAAATCATCGAAAAGTTGGCGGATCGGATATGATAAATCCAAAAGATTTAATCCTATCTCATAATTTCAAAAACTCATGGTGTCCAGATTTATCTGATAAACATTATCACTCTGATAAGACGGCGCTCGGTTCAAGCAGTATTCGAACGGCACTTCGATCTTTAAAAGAGTTTTATTGGGAATTTCAGGGTGAAGAAAAAAAAGAAACTAAAGACATGCGGCTCGGCAAAATCATCCATATGGCCATTCTTGAACCCGAACGTTTTCGGCAATGTTATGTCATTGAACCGATATTCGAAGGCCGAACTCAAAAAGGCGAGCTTACGACGAATCCGAATTGCAAGGAAGTTAAAGAAAAGCGCGAAGCGTGGTTGGCAGATTTGGGTCCTACGGCAATGGTTATCGATGAAAACGAAATGGAAATGATTACCGGTATCGCTACGTCAATTCAAGAATATCCTGATGCAATGATGCTCATTGAAGATGCGCGCACCGAAGTATCGGGATATTATCGAGATCCTGATACTGGATTAGGAATGAAAATTAGACCAGATATGCTTTTGATCGGCGACGTCGCGCTGATCACCGATCTTAAAAGTACAGTTGACGCTGAGGAGTTTAAATTCGGAACCCAGGCCTTCGGGGACGATAAACGGTATGATATCCAGCTTTTCCAGTATGCCGAAGGCGCGCGCCTGATCAGCGGTAAGGATGTGCCACAGGTTCATATTATCGCTGTCGAAAAGACGCCACCGTATGAGGTCGCCGTTTATTATTTCTTACGCGAGGATTTGGCTCAGGCCGAGCAGGATTACCGCGCGACTTTGCGCAAGATCAAATCGGCAATTGAATTTGAGAAATGGCCGCAGCGGCAAATGACCATGCAGCGAATCCGCACTCCAAAATGGTTCATAAACAATTCAGTCGAGCAAGATTCAATCCAAGAGGGAGTTTAAAAATGTCAGAGGACGTGAAATCAGAAACGAAAGTCGAATCTCGAATTGATGTCGTAAACGGAGCGATGGTGCCAAAAGATCATGGCGAATTGAATCGAACACTCGTGACCATCGCCGCCGGCGGTGGGTTCCCAGATAGATTCGATACTCCCCAAAAGCGAATCGCGGCCTATAATCTCGGACATGCGCTCATGGGGAGTAAATGGCAATTGGCACTCAACCACATAGCGCCGATCAAAGGCCAGTTGACGATCTACGGCGAACTTCCTGGCGCATTGGCCGAGCAGACCGGGGAGGTTCAAGAAAAAGAAGTCTACGCGCTGGATGAGGACTACAATAAAATTTGTTTGGAAAATAAGAATATCGATTGGCCAGCACACGCCGGCGTTTGCGTCATTCAACGAAAGGGCCGCGCCAAAAAAGAATTTACTTACACGCTAAAGGAAGCCGAAGGCGCGGGGCAGTATCCTGCGAAACGGCGTGACGGGTCGATCAATAATGACTCCCCATGGATGAAATTCACGAAAGTCATGCTCATGCGAAAAGCGATGGCGATGGCGATCAAGTTTGAATTCCCCGACGCCCTACTCGGGGTTCCGGTCGCCGAATACGAATACGACGAGGCTCCAGACCTGGCGCCCGTTAAAGACGTGACGCCACCGGGGTCGGACGAGGAAATCGCCAGCGCCCGCGATTTGATCATGCAGACCCGCGCCAACCACATTGATAAAACATCTGGACAAGAGTCATTGGCCGACGTTGAATTAAGTCAAAAGGAGGCCACGAATGGCTAATAGTAAATTGGTATGGAAGCACAAGAAAAAGCCCGGACAGAAATGTAAAGGGCATTTCAAGTACAGCGGCAAGACGCGCTCATTTTTTCTTATCGAAGGTAAGACGAAATTAAAATTCACAAGCCCTGAACACGCGAAAGCCGAAGGTTGGAAGGTATCATGAAGTCGACCGAGACCAAGACCGAAACAAAAACCAAGCGTCAAATGACGGGCAAGAATGCGACGACCATTTTTGTTTACTGGCAAGATGCCGAAGGCGAAAAAGGAATTGCTGATTTCACATCGAAACCGGCGCTCGACGAATGGTTGAGAGAAACCAACGTCACCGTCTTGCGCGTGATCCGTGGGCGTGAGCGCAAGATCGCCCGTAAGATTATTTTTCAATAATTTTTTCGGGATTCCGGAGCAAGTTCATTCAGGCAAACCCCTTTATGTACCGACAAATCGGAGAGCCGAATAGGCGATGACCCGAGCTCCGGAATCTCGATTTTCTAAGGAATAGGAAATGGATTTTAGCAAATTTAGAAACGAATTAAAGGGAATGTTTTTTTCTCGCCGACAAGATGTATTTTTGGAATTAAAAAAAATTGCCTGCGAAGATTCGGGCATCAATGTGGCTTGGCCGGATGTTCTATTGTTTATAGATAATTCTGATGTGGATCGTGTAATTTCAAAAGTTAAAGCCAAATTTGAAAGAAATGATGATGAGTGACGCTGAGAAGCCGCAAGTCTGGTCGATAGATTATCAACTGGAAGGCGAAAACTGCCGGGAAAATATTGAGGGCCCGAATACGGAGGGCACTGTTCGTGTCATAGAGCTTATCGCCTATGAGAAACTCCAAGCCGAGCTTGAGCGCGTCAAAGAGGCTAACGCTAATGCAGCGATATTCACTGCGAATTCCTACCAAGCCGAGCTTGAATCGGCGAAGGCAGAGATTGAGAGATTAGAAAATGAGCGTTTGCGGCCCGATCAACAGAATTATTTGCGCAGATGTAAAGAGGGCCACGTATTCCTCTTAGCAAAGCCTGGAACTCGGCCATTTGAAGAATCCATTGATTGTCCATTCTGTGTGAGAAATGCCAAGCTGCAACTTATGGTCAAAAGTTTGAGTGCTAAGTGCTCGAAATATGAGAACGCTTTAATTCACATTTCGTCGATGAACAAGAATGACGGCAAAGCTCCGAAAGACAATAAAGGACCGCACACTATGGCTTATTGGGCGTGGCAAGAAGATCAATCACGAGACATTGCATATACCGCGCTTGAGGAAGCCAAAGCGATTCTAGAGGAGTCAGAGAAATGAATTGCATGCACGTTAGAGTTTTAGGATATTCATTCGGGGTTTTTGCGGTCCTTCGACGGCAAGTCACGTCTGACGGAATCGTCTATCACGTTTGCGATGACATCGGTAAATACATTGGTCCAGTCTTAGAAAAATATTGCGAGGTCATTTGATGGCATCCATGATTGACGTTCCGGCGATTCAAGTACCGCCATTCAAATACGATATCGCCATGAAAAGCGGAATTAAGAAAGTTCTCATGACGACTTGGGGTGGAATTGGCGATCAGGTTGTGGCCGAGCCTACGCTTCGATATTCGTTCAAACTCTTCAAAGAATATGAAATCAGTCTTTTGACTTCGTTTCCTGAACTTTTTACGCACTTGCCATTCAAACGCGTTTATCACAAGTCCGAATCTAAGAATATCAATGAGGACGAATTCATGGTGATCCACACGAACCCTCCGCACAATAATATGGCGCGGGATTTCGTGACTCATCATTTTACTCAGGTCGTAGATTTTTGTTCGCTTTGCGCATTTGCTCGCCAACTTCCAATTAGAGACAGAGAAATTTGTTTAGTTGGAGATGAAATGGATCTTTTGAAAAGAGATTACGTAGTCATTCATCCTGGACGGCATTGGCAATCCAAGACATTTCCAAAAAAATGGTGGGATGAAGTCATTCAAACTATCGTGCAAGCGCATTTTAAAGTCTTGATAGTGGGAGCCGATACGCGTGAGGAATGCGGAACCGTGGATGTTGATGCGACACATTGCTTGGATCTGCGAAACAAATTGTCTTTAAAAGAGTCGACTACAGTTTTAAAAAGAGCAAGGGTTGTTATCACCAATGATTCGTCACCGCTTCATATCGCTGCGGCCGGACCGGCGCACATTCTTTTAATCGCATCTTGTAAAGAGCCCGATCATTTATTTCATTGGCGGGAAGGTAAATTTGGATGGCGCATGAAAAATTTAGGTCTCGATGGTCTTTGGAATTATCTGGATTCGTGTCCGGCGCGCACTACTGATTTTCGCATCGATACGATGCCAGAGAAACTTCTCAATGATCTTTTGCCTTCACCGGCGTCCGTAAAGGAGGAAGTCATTAATTGTATTTATGCGCCTGGATATTTGGAATGATTTAATTGATCGGCGGCTGTGGAAAGCTGTGGTATCCGTAACGTATTGAAAAATGCGCCTCAAGCAATTGAGGAATGACAGACGTGAAGGCCCACTGGAGAGACACGCCACATTCATAGAAGTGACGCTCGACAGGCTGTGGTACTATGAAGCCTGCCCAAACTGAGCGACCATACCAGAGTCGCGAACTGGTCCGATCAACTAAATTATTTTTGTTTTCTGGACTGGTTTTAGATAGACGTGTCGTTCACGCTATAAAGAATGAAACGTCCGATTGACGAGGTAAGAGTTCTTGCCGAGCGCCTCGGGCGCCCGCCGACCGTATCTGAGTTAAAGAGATATTTATCTCCCGTTATGCTCAAAGAAATCATTGGCGAATTTGGCACTTATGACAACCTTGTCGGAGCCCTGAATGAACCAAAACCCGAAAAGATTGAATCGGGCGCGGGAACGAACAAATATCGAAAAATCTGTTCGCGTAAAGAGCAAATTCAGGGTTTTTTTAGACATGTCTTGGATCTCGATGACCTATTCGATCGCGCCGGGAACCCGGAAATACTTCGCCTAGTTGCCCAGCCGGACACTCATGTGAAATTCATGTTTGAGCCAGCGGTTAATGCATTCCTCAAGTTTTGCCAATGGTACGAGCCAAACATTCACATGATCATGGGAGACTTCGCGGATTGTGAAGGTATAGCCCATTGGGAACCCCATAACCTGGCACCACGTCGAATCGTTCCTGAAATGAAAATCGCTCGAGCACTCCTTCGCAAAACGGTCGAACACACGCCGACGTGCTCAACGCGAATTTATCTCGAAGGAAATCACGAATATTGGATCCAACTTGCAATGACGAGAATGCCAGAATTTTTCGATGAAATTGAGGAGCTCGGGATCGAGATCAATTTAAAGACCCTTTTGGCCCTTGAGAAGTTCGGCTATGAGATGTTTCCGCTCAATCACCTAGTCAAGATCGGTCGCGCCCATTTCACGCATGGGATTTTCACTCAGCAACACCACGCCAAAAAACACCTGGACGTTTTTAAGGGGAATATTTATTACGGGCATCTCCACGATAAGCAATCGCACAACCAGACATCTCTCGACGGAGATATGGAAGCCGCGTCACTCGGTTGCCTTTGTCGATTGGATGCTCAGTTTCTAAAGGGAAAGCCCAATAATTGGAGCCATAATTTCGGGATTTTCGAGTTCTTTAGGGATGGTCAATACACGTTCTTAAGGCCAGACATTCGCAATGGACGCCTGGCCATCATGGGTAAGATATTTGATGGGAATCAGGGCTCGTAGTAAAGTGCGTCGGTCGCGATCTGATTGCACCGACGCCCATACCGATCAGATGCTTTCATTGTGATGTAGCCATCATCGCCCCATGTGGTATTCCATGAATTGCGAATCAGATAAGTCCCGACGCCTTTTGGGAGGCCACCCTTGGAATTGAACACGCAATGACCGTCTTTGACCGCAGTTTCACAGTCATACCCCTCAATCACGACCATGTGGTTGATTTGGGATCCGGCATTGCAATCATCGAAAACCCCGCTCTCATAATTCATCCAGTTATCGTCGGCCCCAACATCGACCGCCACTGGCCTATGAAGCTGGCTGATGATGTAGGCGATGTCCTTGAAAGTAGATTTCGGAACCCCGCCATACGAGCCTCCCAAAATCTTGAATGATGCGGTGTACGCGATTGGCGATTCCTTTACACATTGGCCTGATTGAGCAACGTAAGGACCGTCGGATCCATAGGCCGGTGCGCCGGCAGGACTCACAAACATTTGGGCCGCGCCGAAGTCGCCACCATCACACGAATATCCTTCGGTATTGCAATTCAGCAGATAATTGAACGAGAGACGACCTGGATCTTTTCCGGCCTGAATGAGCGTGCCGCGCAAAGTAGATGTGAGCGAAAAGTCCCAGCACGACCCACATTGTCCTTGGTCCTCAACCGGGCCCGCTTTTCCTCGGAGCGAAGCGCTCGAAGGCAAGAACACGGGTTGAACCGAAAATTGCGCTCGAGGTGCGGTCTTGATGAATTTCTTGGTTTTCTCGGTGATTTTCAGCCCTCTGTGGTGCTTTTCGGAATACTTTTTCTTTTTGTACCCAGCTTCGGCCGCCATCGGAATGATCGCGAGCCCCAATAAAATTGCTATGATTTTAGTCATTGTGACCTCCATTTTTTTTTGATTTCATATTTTAAGTTTCCGTGGAACGATTTTATCATGCATAAATGTTTATCAGACGGATCTGATAAGCCTGGACTGAGACGGAACTGTAAGCCATGTAAGGCATGGTACTCCAGAAAATATCGGCGTCTAGGAAAAGGCGAATCGGCGAGCGATTATTATAATCGTGTTAAAAACACTCCAATGAATTTGGCCAAAATTGAGGTCAATAAAGCGGTTCGCGACGGAATAATTCCAAAAGTCAGCACTTTCAAATGTCTGGATTGTGGCGCTACGGCAGAATGCTATGATCACAGAGATTACTTGCAACCAATGAAAATCGATCCCGTTTGTCGATCTTGTAATAAAAAAAGAGGTCCGGGACTGAATCGGGGTTTCTAAATGGTGTGGATAGATCGGTTCCCGATGCCGCCAAGTATCAATTCATATTTGATGCCGGTCGCAGGTAAATGGAAAACCGATAAACGAGGACGTCGATATCAGCAGGGCCGATGGATTAAAACTCCAGTTCATCGCGAGTATATGAATCAATGCCAATTGTGGCGAATTCAAAACAACAAGGCTTTTCATAAAATCAAGGAATTAATCCATTGGTCTAGGACCGATGCTGAGAAAAAAGGCATTCATTTCGCACTTAGGATCGACTGCTTTTTTGTTTTCTACGTGGAACATATTTTTACCGGAAACGGAAAGGCTCAAAGATTGGACGCAGACAATCGTCTAAAACCATGTAGAGACGCGCTTTCAAAGCTATTAGAAATTGACGATCGGTATTTCTTCGCCGGAAACTGTGAGAAGGTTTACACGCACACGAAGGAGTCGGAGTGCACTCTAATTCGCATCGACCAGATGGCCCCAAGGACGATAGATCAAATAAAGAGTCTGATTCAGACCGAGTTAAATCCGGTTTCTTGATCCTGCAAGTAAGGCGTGGTGAGGAAATTGAGATCGGTGACATTGTCATTGGCTTCAATGAGATTTCGTCTGGGTACGCGAGAGTCGCCATTAAGGCGCCAAAAGCCATTCGAATTCATCGCAGGTGATTCATGGCTAGAAAAAAACCCCAAGGAAATGCTCCAGTTCCCGAACCAATCACTCCACACATTTTAACTCGCGAATTGATTGATCAGATATGTCGTCCTTTGCTCATTGGGGTACCTTTCGATTTCGCAGCATTACTATTCAATATCCACGGAAAAACGGTTCGCTATTGGGTTTTAATGGGGTTTGAGCATCCAGATTCAATTTACGGGGATTTCGTCAATCGAGTGCGCCAGGCCGTCGCCGAGTATGTGGCCCGGGATCTCAGCGTGATTGAAATGCATTCTCAAGGACGCCCGGCGCAATATGAAATGGAACCCGCAGTCGATGGCAACGGCAATGCAATTTACGATAAGAATGGCCAACCAGTCATGCGAGTCGCAAAGGACGGAAACGGATATCCAATCGTAAAGAGCTCGGAGATTAAGAGCGACTGGCGCGCGGCAAGTTCGCGCTTGTCTATGAGACTCCCAATCTATTTCCGAAGCCGCGAGGACGCCGTTGACCATGATTCTGTGCTGAGCACGGCCAATATCGACCGCGAAAAGAAACCTGTCGAGGCCATGACTTTCGATCAAAAGATCGTCGAAACGATTAAGAAATTAGAGGAGGAATACTAATGTACATCAAAAAACCCCTAAGTCGGCGCCAATTGGACGTCGCAAAGCTCGCGGTTATTGGATGGCGGCGCGAAGAAATCGCCGAAAAGCTATGTGTGAGCCACGCCACAGTGAAGTTCCACCTAACGAACATTTACAAGCATTTCGACGTCGATAATCAGGTTGAATTCATGCGACGTTGGCGCGAATGGGTTCCAGAGCTCGGCCCTATTAGTAGTAGACCCTAGTGCGTCAATGATTAAATCGTAGGCAAAAGTGTCGAGAAATCCCGGCAAAACACTTTATGATTAGGACAAAAGGTTAAATTGCTAACTACCGGTAGTGATCCAGACATATCGATCGAGCGTGGAATCGCAAAGTATAAATGCGAACGCGACCATTTGTTTTTCACGCGGTATTTCTTCAAACACCGCCAGGGCCAGAAATTCATCGTCAATTGGCACCACAAGCTCATGGCCATTTACGTCGATAAGGTCATCAGCGGCGAAATCGAAAACCTGATCATAAATGTAAGTCCTGGCTCGAGTAAGACTGAGACGATCGTGATCAATCTCATCGCCCGTGGGATGGCTAAGAACCCAATGGCGAGATTCCTTCACTTGTCTTATTCGGACGACCTTGCACTTTTAAATTCGCAAGCTGCGCGCGAAATCGTGATCAGCGATGAATTCAAGGCACTTTGGCCTATGGAGATCGCCTCGGACACGAAAGCCAAGAAACGTTGGAATGTCCTGATAAATGGAAAACGTGGAGGTGGAGTCTATGCGACATCACTCAATGGTCAGGTCACGGGCTTTCGGGCCGGCCACATGGCGCCGGGATGGCAGGGCGCGATCATAATTGATGACCCACTCAAGCCCGAGGACGCTTTCTCAAAAACTAAATTAGATGCGGCCAACCGGAAATTACTCACGACTGTGAAATCCCGGCGCGCAAACCCTAAGACGCCTATCGTCATTATCATGCAGAGAATAAGTGAAGGAGATCCCACCGGTTTTATCGAGCAAGGTGGGCTAACGGGCAATTGGACCTATGTGAAAATACCGGCCCTTATGGATCAAGATTACATCAAGAAATTGCCGGAAGAACTGCAGGCCGAAGTCGATCAAAGCGTGAAGGATGAAAAGGATCGAGTAAGCTATTGGGAATATAAAGAACCGCTCAAAGATCTTATGGAAATGGAGCAAGGACGTGGCGCGGACCAAAAAGGGAACCAAATTAGCCGTCATGTATTCAGTTCTCAGTACCAGCAGCAGCCTGTTCGCATTGGCGGTAATATTATCAAGGGACAATACTTCCGGCGCTGGACACTATTGCCAAAACTCAAATATCGAAAAATCTATGCCGATACGGCCCAAAAAACTGCCGAGCGAAACGATTATTCCGTGTTCGCCGTGTTCGGCGAAGGAGTAGACGACGGAAAATGCTATCTGATCGATATCATCCGGGGAAAATGGGAAAGCCCCGAGCTCCGGCGCCAGGCGATCGATTTCTGGAATAAGCATAAGAATGAGGATCAATGGAGTCCTGACACGTACGGGCAATTGCGCAAAATGTTGGTCGAGGACAAATCGAGCGGCACCGGATTGGTTCAAGACATCAAGGCGCGCGGTGGGATCCCGGTCACTGGTATTGAACGTGACAAAGACAAATACACGCGCGTCATGGATGCGTTACCCTATCTCGAGAATGGCGAGGTCGTGATTCCGGAGTCCGCGCCGTGGGTGAGCGAGTACATCGCCGAACACGAAGCTTTTACTTCGGACGATACGCACTTGCACGATGATCAGGTGGACGTGACAATGGACGCGATTATGGACATTTTATCAACGCAAAACAAATTGAAAACTTGGGAGCGACTGGCATGAAGTTAAAGGATTTACCCGCATCGCCGACGGCCATGAAGGCATTGCAAATCTTGGTTAAAGAGCGTCTCTACAATGTCGAATTGCTTGGGAATACTCCTGGCGTCGTGATTTCAAAAGAGCAGGCATTGATTGGCGAAATTTGCGTAATGGGAGCAAAACTCGACGCATTCATGCAAATGTTCGAGGATCGCGAAACCGATTTTTCCAAGTTCAATGAATATGTCGAAAGGGCCGCGATTGCCGGCACCGAAAATGCTAAAGTTGTACGTAATGGAATCTTGTCCAGTCTCCAAGCGAAAGGCTAATCATGATCGAAGATAAAAAAGTATTTACTCTCGATGAGGCGATGACGCAAAAGACAATGGACGGGTTTGACAACTTCGTCGCGAGGCTCGGTCTCAATAACGACAATACTTTGTCGGCCGGTTTCTACACATTTAACTTGATGACTCGGAATCGGATCCAACTCGAGGCCGCTTACCGAGGATCATGGGTCGTAGGACAGGTCATTGACACCTATGCCGACGACATGACGAAGGCCGGAATCGATATCCAAACGGCGGATGCGGATGGCGAATCTAATATCAAGAAAATCCAAGCATCTATGGGCAAAAAGCTCATTTGGAAATCAATTCGTGACGGTATCGCTTGGGGCCGTTTGTATGGCGGCGCAATTGGCGTACTGCAGATCGAGGGCCAAGACCTTTCGACTCCTCTGAAAATTGAAACAGTCGGAAAAGATCAATTCAAGGGAATTGCTATTTATGATCGTTGGCAATTGAACCCTGTCCTATACCCGGTGATCGATTCTGGTCCTGAAATTGGATTGCCAAAATTTTATCAAATCACGACCGGTCTTACGAGTTCGTCGCCTGCCGCGCCCACCGTCACAGGACAGATCACGGTCCACCATTCCAGGTGCATTCGATTCATTGGCATTCAACTTCCATTTTTCCAAGCGATTACGGAAATGATGTGGGGCGAGTCCATTCTCGAGAGACTTTGGGATCGGTTGATTTCATTTGATTCGGCGACAATGTCTTGCGCGAATCTTATTGAGAGGGCCAACAATCGCGTTGTCGGGGTTGAAAACCTACGTGAGATTCTCGCCGCCGGTGGAAAGGCTCAGCAGGCGCTTGAATCGCAGTTCGAAATGATGCGCGTGATGCAAACAAACGAAGGTCTCACGCTCATAGATAAAGAAGACAATTTTCAAAGTATTCAATACACATTTTCCGGTCTCGCGGATCTCATGCTTCAATTCGGGCAGCAGCTCTCGGGCTCGTCAGGCATTCCGCTTGTAAGGCTTTTCGGTCAATCTCCGGCGGGCCTCAACTCGACGGGCGATTCCGACATTCGCATGTACTACGACAATATCAATGCCCAACAAATTTCTCGTCTGGCTCCTGGAGTTGAGGTCCTTTTGCGAGTCATGTGGCAATCGGTTCTTGGAAAGCCGGCGCCAGACGACCTCGAATGGAACTTCGTTCCTCTGTGGCAAATGTCGGCGCTCGATAAGGCGACGGTTGCGAAATCAAATACTGAGACAATCATCGGAGCTCATGATGCCGGCCTTTGCCCGACTCAAACGGCAATGGAGGAATTGAGAGCTATGTCCGATGAGACCGGACTGTTCGCAAATATTTCGGACGAGGACATTCAAGACGCCGAAGTTGAGGAACCTCCGGAACCTGATATGAATGAGCCCGTTAAGCCAGATAAGCCCTAACCAGAAAAATTGCCAAAACCAGTTGGTGATTCACTATGGAGGCGATTCAAAATGCGCATGAACAAAGGAGTTAAACATGCAAGGGATTCGAAAACCTAAAAAAGTAATGATCATCATTGAGGATGCGGGAATTGGAGATTCATTCAATCTCTACATAAGCGGCGATATTGATTTGACGAGCCCTCCAAGCGAAATGAGTCCGGCGCAATATTGGGGATCACGACTTTTCAAACTTTGCACGGCGGCCGTCCAAGAGATCAAAGTGCTTCGCAATAAAAATACGAAGGAACTAAAATCCAAAAATGGCTAAGACCATTCGATCTCTTTCATTCGACGCCAAGAAAAAGGACAAGGACTACAAGCGCCAACAATTTCAGGCAAACAAATCAGCCGAGAGAGATTTCTATCGGGCACTGAAAAAGGTCGCGCAAAAGTCCGGTCACATTGTCGACATTCATGCCGACGGTGCAAAGCTTCGCGATGAAAAGGCAATGATGGAAACGCTCGAGCGATATTCGAAACAATTGGGACCGTGGGCTGAGCGCCAGTCTATGCGAATGCTCGATCGTGTTTCGCGCGCGAATCAAAAAGCATACAAGGAACAATCGAAAAAAATAGGCGCTTTGCTTAAATCAAATATGGCTATGACTGATTCATTTGACGTAGGCTTTGCGCTTTTACACGAGCAGGTCGGTTTGATTCAGTCGATTCCTTTGGAGGCCGGTCTAAGAGCTCAAAATATCGCGGCCGAAAACTTTTTCCAAGGACGTAGGGCTCAGCCAGATCAATCAGTTATCGATCAATTGAAAAATGAAATGGGAATGAGCACAGAAGTCGCGGTCAATCGGGCGAAACTCATTGCTCGAACCGAAACCGCTCGAGCAAATGCGTCCTTCGTCCAGGCTCGCGCCGCCGCAATCGGGGCTCAGGAATACATTTGGCGAACGACTATGGACGGAGCCGAGCGTGAATCGCACGCCAAGATGAATGGAAAACGAATCCGATACGATAAACCTCCGACTCTATCTGATGGCACGGTCGGTCATGCTGGAACGTTTCCGAATTGTCGATGCTATCAAGAGCCAGTTTTGCCCGAAGACGTCGAATAAATATTTGAAACGCGATATGATATGCATCAGGATGGTTTCTACTGGGAGGGATTATGGACAAACTTCAATTGCAAAATCAGTTCGGGGAAGTTTCTCTTAACGACATTTTGCCGGGCGCTTCGGGTGGACCAGACGGCATGAGCTCTAAAGCCATCACGGCAGTGAAATTGGATGGCCTAGGATCAGGAGCTAATAGCACCATTCTTGCGACTGACACCATTTTGCAAGCCTTGGCTAAATTGCAGGCGCAAATCAACGCTCTATAAGTCATGAAATACTATGCGACCAAAATCAGCGATAACATCGCCGAGACTCCCGAAGGGTATCTCATTTGCATCGGCGTTTCGATCGGTCGCACTGGAGTCATGGATTATGGCAAAGGCGAAACTCCAATAGATCCAGGACCAGACGGTGTCGTTAAAGTCTCGCGTGATGAGGACGAAGTTTTCCGTCCGGAAACTATCGCTTCGTTTGAAGGAAAACCTTTTACAATCAAGCATCCAGTTGAATTTGTTAATCCAGATAACTGGAAGGAATTGGCAAAAGGAGTGATTCAAAATGTTCGTCGTGGAGAAGGAGATCAAAAGGACGATTTGATTTGCGACCTTTTGATTACAGACCAGTTAGCAATTTCTCTTGTGAAAAAAGGGATGCGGGGTTTATCTTGTGGTTATGAGGCCGACTACATCCAAACGGGTGAAGGAAAAGGAAAACAAGTAAATCTCATCGGAAATCATTTAGCGCTTGTCGAGGAAGGCCGGGCAGGTGCAGGATACGAGATCAAGGACCATAAAATAGGAGCACGCTGGATGAAAAAATCTCTCGCTGATACAATCAAATCCATGTTTATCAAAGTTGTCGACGAAGCTGTAGCGAGTGAAGAAAAAGAAAAAAAATCCAAGGACGCTGAGTCCAAACCTCAGCCTGGCGCGCCCGCCGTTATGGACGCATCTATGTATGATGAGTTAGTCAAAGTTTGCAATGCGATGTCCGAACTTGTCGGAAAAATGAAACCAAAAGACGACAAGGAAAAAGAAGAAAAACCGAAGGACGAGGACAAGGAAAAAGAAAAAAAGCCTGAGGACGATGAAGAATCAAGTCTCGAAAGCCGCTTGAAAGCCCTTGAGGCAGCCGTCGAAAAAATGCTCGAATCTGAATCAGAGGAATCTGGTGATGACGACGAGGACAAGGACAAATCTAAAGATGACGACGAAGAAGAAGAAAATGAAGTCGACGACGAGGACGATCCGGAAATGGTAGGCGACACCGCAGCGCGCGCCGAAATTCTCGCTCCAGGAATCAAGCTGACAAAAGACGTGAAGTCGGCGGCTCTAAAAGCCGCTTACAAAACAAAAGACGGTAAGGAAGTGATCGATGCTCTTACCAGCGGTAAGGGTCCCGATTACTCGAAGTCGGAACGAGTCGAAACTATTTTCATCGCTGCATCCGAATTGATGAAATCGAAACGGACTCAAGACCTGACTCGCACGAAAACAGGTGATTTTAATTCGGCGATTTTCAATAATGAAAGTCACATGACCCCGGAAAAAATGAACGAGATCAACGCAAAACGGTACAACACGAATAAATAAGGAGATTCTCATGTGTCCTCCCGCATATCTTTATAATGCTCCGGCTGGTGTGCCAGGCGACATCACTCGCACCGACGAAACAAACGTCGAACCGGCGATGTTGATCGCTCAGAGCAGCACATTTGCGCAAGCTTTCGGTATACCGATGAAATATGTGACTGGCGGCATCGCTCAATTCGTGGGCGGTGAGTCAGCTTCGGATTTCGCTGGCGTCCTCGTGCGGGAAGTTCCTGGTATCTCGGGATCGACGGCGCAAGGTTTAAACGACAACGTTCCGTTTCCGGATCAAGTTCAAGGTCTCGCGGTTCGCGGCTATGTGGCCGTGAAATGTACGCAAGGCACTCCGGCGCGCGGTGGAATCGTTTATGTACGCGTGATCGCGGACACCGGTAAAGCAATCGGAGATTTTGAAGCTGTATCTGATACCTCGAAATCGGTTGCGCTGAGCTCGACTCAAGCGTCTTGGGCATCCGACGGTAAGGACGCAGACAACAACACCGAACTGAGAATCGCTCGCTAATAAAAGGGGATTAATATGTTAAAAGCAGGCCGCCGATTTAGAACACGAGATTCAGCACTATCGTATTTCGTCAACCAACTCGATAACCTCGATAAACGGTTGTACGAACCGCTCGTCTCCGTAAGCTGGGGTCGCGACATCAAGCTGCGCGCTGGAATTACGATGAGCAACGAAAGCACTTCGTTCATTCGGTCCGCCTTCGCAGCGCCCGGTACGCTAAAAAATAGCTCCGGATCAAGCGGCGGTAACATGCCATGGTTGTCGGCTGAGACGACTGCGATCCCCGGAGTGGAAATTAACGGTGAGCGTATCGTTCTTCCTTTGCGCCTTTTGGGTCGAGAAGTTTCCTACACCTCGGTTGAATTGGAACGGTCGCAATTGACCGGTCAGCCGATCGATGCTCAAAAAATGGAAGCAATGAATATCCTCTATCAAATGAACACGGATCAAATCGTGTACATCGGATCGGACGATGTTAAAACGCAAGGTCTTTTAAACAATGACCTGATCACGCAAACTGAAGTCGCTGATGGCGCGGCCGGTTCGAAGGCGTGGACCACGAAAACTCCTGATGAGATTTTGGCTGACGTCAATACCCTCATCGAAGCTTGCTGGCAATCGGCGGCATTCGCGGTTTGTCCTGACAAACTGTTGCTCCCGCCATTCCAATTTTCCTACATCGCCAGCCAAAAAGTTTCCTCGGCCGGCAACGTTTCGATTCTCAAGTTCTTGAAGGAGAATTCCATTTCGTTATCGGTCAATGGAAAAGAGCTCGATATTCAGCCAGTAAAATGGCTCACGGGCCGAGGCAACGATAGCGAGGATCGCATGGTCGCCTACACGAACGACGAAATGCGCGTTCGGTATCCGATGGTACCGATCCGTCGCGAGACGGCGTACTATCAAGGTATCCGATACACCGCTCCCTACATTTGGGCATTCGGTGGTCTCGAGATTGTTTATCCCGAAACGCTGCGATACGCTGACGGCATCTAAGCGTCAGGGGTTGCACCATGAAAGTAAAATTCAACTGTAAAGTTTGTTTCGGTGGGGTTGATTACCCCATCGGAATCAGCGAAGTTCCTAATGATTTGCGCAAAAATGCATATTTTTTGTCGATGATAAAAAATGGCAAAGTAGAGATCATTCACGATTCTCAAGATTCGCAAATCGAAAAGTCTGTTGACGAAGTAGAAAAATCCGAGCCTGAAAAGCCAAAAAAGGGACGAAAGCCAAAACAAAAGGATGAGTAAGTGGACATTTCGGCGTTTCGAGCAAACTTTCCTGAATTTAGCTCAACGTCGACTTATCCAGACTCAATGATCACGTTTTGGGCCGGCGTCGCCGAACTCCAAATAAACAAATGTCTCTGGGACAACATGTACGTCAATGGCGTGCAACTCTACGTCGCGCACGAGATCACGCTCGCAGCCCAAAACGTGCAGGCCGCGTCCGTCGGCGGATCCCCTGGTCAGCACGGCGGAATCGCGAACAGTAAAGCGGTCGGGGCCGTGAATGTCGGATACGACGCCAATACGCAAACCGAAAAAGATGCCGGATGGTGGAACCGTACGATCTACGGTCAGCAATTCATCCGATTGGCCCGAATGTTCGGGTCAGGAGCAGTCCAACTGTGAAACCTACTTTCCAGGTGACTTACGATTCGGTCGATGAAATCAACCGGGTCATAAAGTCATTTAAAAAAGATGCGATATTGGTAGGAATTCCAGAAATAGACAACAAGCGCGAGGAAGGTCCCATTGGAAACGCTGCCCTACTATGGATCAATAATTTTGGCTCACCGGTCAATAACATCCCACCAAGACCGGTTATGCAAATTGGCATTTTCAACGCGCAGGACGCGATTAGTGAAGAATTTAGAAAAGCAGCTGACGATGCTTTTGAAAAAGGAATTGCTTCCGTGCGGACGCATTATGAACGAATAGGGATGATCGCGTCGAACTCAATAAAAAAGACGATCAATGATCAGATCGGTTTCGATGAACCGGCCGAATCGACCTTGAAGTCGAGGCGATCGCAAGGGTTTAATGGAACCAAATCGCTCATCGTGACGGCGCAAATGAGAAACGCAATCACTTACGTCATCCAGTGGAGTTTTTGATTGGCTCAATTAGACGTCTCAGACTTACTTTTAGATCCGGTTTTCATTGACCCGATTACGCTCATTCATCGGACGCCGACGGTAAATTCCTACGGCGAAAACACCTTAATGGAAAACTCGGTCACGACCGTGGGATCAGTCCAGCCCGCGTCGACAAAACAAATCCAGCGATTGCCGGAGGCATTAAGGCTCGCCGACATCCGATCATTTTTCATCAAGGCAGAAATTAAATCTGACGGAACTTCGGTTTACCCAGACATTATTGTATTTCAGGGGAAAAGATTTCAGGTTCAATCAGTTGCGCCATGGCTCAACTATGGATCCGGGTGGAATGAGGGAATCTGTGTCGCGGAGGTTCCGGCGCCATGAGCAACGATAGCGCAACTGGCGGATATTTAGTCCCATCGTCAAGCCAAGGGCTTCCCGGCTCGTTGACGCTCACGCAGTTCATTCAAACCGTCCTTGTTGGCATTACCGGTTTTGACGGCACGCTCGTACGGCCGAAATGGCAAGTCGCGCCTCCAAAGCAACCAGATGTCGGAACCGATTGGCTCGCATTTGGAATCCAAATGACGGATCCAGATCAATTTGCATATTGGGGAATGGATGAAAGCGCGAGTACGATATTTTTACGCCAAGAGTCGATTGAGATACAGTGCGCATTTTACGGGCCGAATTCTCAGGAAAACATTTCCTCCTTTCGTGATGGTTTTCAGATCCAACAAAATCTCGAGGCATTGCGACTCGCTAACATGGGATACTTAAAGTGCACGAGCGCGATCAGAGGTCCAGATTTAGTCAACGAACGTTGGATCGATCGATATGAAATGAGTATATTTTTAACTAGACAGGTCCAAAGGACTTATCCCATCCTTTCATTTGTGTCGGCCGGGGGTATGCTTCATACTGTGGTGGATGGCGATGCCGTTCCGCACAGTCAAACTTGGTTAGTAGAGGAGCCATAAATGCGCATAATTCTTTTTCTAATCGGATTTTTATTTAGTTCGACATTATTCGCGGACGCATTTAACCCTCCTCAAACGATCACTGCGACCAATACAAGCACGAGAGTGCTCGCGATCAACGCCAAGAGAAGTTATCTTTTGATTCAAAATATCGGGACCGTCGGAGTTTATGTAAGCACTCAAACTCAAGTTGGGACCGTCGGTGTTTATGTCCCGGCCGGCGGCGCGTATGAACCGGTAGCTGCACCCATCAACGAAATTTGGGTCGTCAGCGAAAGTGGGAATAATAACATCGTCGTGATGCAAGGAACTCCGTAATGCGTGAATTTTTATTGATTTTCACATTTCTATGCACGTTCACGGCGAACGCCTATATTTCGCCCATTTTCGTGAATGCGAATCAGATTCAAGGACAAGATGTCTCTAATTCAGTTCCGGTTGACGGAAATGTTTTGGTTTACAACGGCACCACTGATAAATGGGAACCCGGTGCCGGAGGTGGGGGCGGCGGAGTCACTTCGGTAACCGCATCCGTTCCTATTTTAAGTTCGGGTGGAAGCACGCCAAATATCACGTGCCGAAATGCCAGTGGGTCCCAATCTGGATGTCTGACTTCGGCGGATTGGACGTCGTTCAATCTCAAGCAACCCCAAGGCAATTACATTACCGATTTGATCGATGATGTCGTGGGAAATGGACCAGGCGTTGCCGGTACAACGGTCGTTGCCATTCAGGGAACCGCGGTCTCGAGCACGGCGCCGAATGATCAGCAATTTTTGAAATATAATGGCACATCAACACAATGGGAACCGACCACTGTTTCAATAGGCTCAGTTTCGTCCGTGGCTTTGGCCGATGGTAGTTCATCGCCAATTTATAGTATCAGCGGAAGTCCAGTAACTTCGAGCGGGACTCTTACCTTTACGCTTTCGAATCAATCGGCCAATCGTGTCTTTGCGGGTCCGACGAGCGGAGGCGCGGCTCAGCCCACATTTCGATCTCTAGTTTCGGGCGACATCCCGTCCCTTAGCTATGCGAATCAATCACTTTCAAATTTGACGGGTCCGACTTCAGTAAATCAGGATCTGATTTTTTCAAATGCCAACCACATCATTCAAACTCCCGATGAATCTGGAAGTGACACGAAAAATTTGTCAGTTAATCCAGGTTCCGCAACGAATGCCAATGGCGGCGCATTAACATTTAGAGGCGGAAGTTCCACGGGATCTTCAAGTTTCGCAGGTGGATTGGCCGCGCTTATCGGGGGCGGCACTTCTGGCGGAGCATTGGCTGGAAATGCAATCGTTCAAGGCGGGGGCGGTAGCGCTGGATCGAATGGCGGCGATGTCCAAATCATTCCAGGATCTGGTACTACGCCAGGCGTAATAAAATTATTGTCTAATGATTCTGCAAAATATGTCGGTTTAGTTGTAGATACTTCGACGACTTCATACTCACTGACATTTCCTTTGGGTCAGGGCGCGGCCAATTCATTCATTAAAAATGATGGGTCTGGCAATCTATCTTTTGCCTCGGCTGTGACTTCGGTTGGCGCATCAAGTCCTCTCTCGAGCACCGGCGGTCAGACGCCTTCGATTTCATGTCAAGCGGCCAGCGGATCTCAGGCAGGATGTCTCTCATCGACAGACTGGTCAACTTTCAATTCTAAACAATCAGCTTTGACATTTGGGTCTATCTCCACGAGCACGACCGGCGTATCGGTTGGAAGTGGGTCAAATTCGACCGTGGGCCCGAATGTGACTGTCAACGTTCAAACGGCGAGCGGATCGCAACCCGGTCTTTTATCGACGGCCGATTGGACTACATTTAATGGAAAGCAAAGCGCTCTTACGTTCGGAAATTTGACCGATGCAGGTACTGATGGGATCACGGTCACATCTGGTACTGGCGCCGTCATCGGATCTGGAACTTCGATAGCCCAACATGTGTCTGATTCGACACACAATGGTTATTTGTCGAGCGCTGATTGGTCGACGTTCAATGGAAAGCAAGCGGCTGGAAATTATATCACAGCCACAACGGGAGACGTTTCTTCTAGCGGCCCAGGATCTGCGATTGCCACCTTGGCAAATACAAAAAATATGGTCTATGTTGATTTTCTATCTGGTGACGATTCGACCGGAACCGGAAACCTCGTAAATCCATGGAAAACGCTTCAAAAAGCTTGTAATTCGATCAGCCCAAGCGTCAGCGAACCATATGTGATTCAGGTTTCCGGAGGAAATAACGATTCGGATTCAACGACCATTTCTTGTCCTCCGGATATTAATATTGTGTCGGATTATGAAATACAAATTAGTCAGCCCTTCGTTATTACCGGAGGATCAGGAAACGATACGGCGAGTTTTACGAATATTACTTTTGTATCGACTTTCACGTGGGTAAGAAATGACTCGAGCGAAATTAGTCTAGCGCTTTTTAATTCGGGCGCATTCGGATTGATAGATTTCGAACAACAAGGTGCGGGCGTACCGGCTACCTTTTTCTTTGGATATGGGGCTCAATTTGCGGCCGCCGGAGGTCTGACAATTCAGGCCGGCGAAGCTATCTTGCAGGGCGCTGGACTCGTCTCTGGAACGTTTAATTTCAAAGATTCTGGATCGGCATTTTTGTTGATGTCTGGTGGAATCGATTTTTTCAATACGACCATGCAATTATATGGTGGCGTGACGGCCGAATTGGCAGGTGATATTGCCGACACCGGCTATACGATCGAAGGTACGACGACTGGGAGCGGCACTCCGACGATTTTATCCGATTCAGGTAGTATTCCGGCCGCGAGCGCGATCACAGGAAATTTTAGTTTCATTCCTACATCCCTAGCCATTCATGAGGGCTATACGCCTGCCAATGCTGGCGATTGGTCGCCCGTACCCGATAACGTTGCATCGGCGCTTGATACGCTCGCTGCCAGCACATTTGTCCTCCCAAGTTTGACGGCGGGATCAGTGATCTTTTCGAACGGTTCGACGCTCGCCCAAGACAATGCGAATTTCTTTTGGGATAATACGATCAAAAGCCTAGAGATAAATGGCGACATATCAGTGTCGTCCTCGGTGACCGATTCTGGCGCGAGCGGCGGCATCATGAGTGCGCAATCCAATACCACATTGGCTGGCACTTCATCGAATACGACTATCGGGATCAATGGGGTTGCGGTAGGACTCGTTCAAGCGGGTGCTGAAAACGATAAAACGATATCTGGAATGAACTTCTCGGTAACTCGTGGTGATATGACAGATCAGGGCATTTTGGACAATATGAGCGGCGCCAATTCTTTGCTATTCATCAATTCCGATACGGCCGGTGTCACGAATAACGCATACGGATTTTCGGCCAATACATTTTCGGAAAATGGGACTCTCACGAATCTCTATGATTTTTACTCTTTGCGCGTTCCTGCAGGTCCTGGAGTCGTCACGAATCACTACGGCGTTTATTTGGAAAATGATTCCACTACCCCGATTCAAAACTGGATGTCAGGTAAAACCCAGTTTGGAGCAAGTTCATTCTCCGCTCCGTCGAGTACTATCGAAGTACATGGTCCTTTAGGATTCGTTGATTCTGGAAATCAAATTTCATTTGTGGCTCCGACTCTATCTGGATCGACGGCATATGTGCTGCCGGGGGCGGACGGATCTAGTGGTGATGTATTGTCGACTGACGGTGCTGGAAATATGTCATGGACAAGCGCTCCTGCCCCGTCTGACGTTGCTCACTGGGTTCATTTCACGGTCACTTATTCGGATCTAGCGACGGCCGCGCCAACCAATCAAGTAACTCTCTACACACTTCCCCTTAAAGGCGTCCTACACGGGGCCATGATTCACGACACCACATCATTCAATGATTCCGGTGGTCCGGCGGTCATGACTCAATATTCTCTGGCCCTTGGAACTGTCGCGAATCCTGTTATTTTGGTCGATAATGCCGACATTTTTCAAGCTCCGAGTGATACGCTTTCATATTCATCGAACGTAGTTGATGCTCCGAATTTCGGTGGAACGACGGATGTTGTAATGACGGTGACGAGCGATCAGAATTTGGATACGGCAACACAGGGTCAAGCAGACGTTTGGCTTTATGTCTCGACGCTTCCTTAGAGAGGGATTTTTATGATTAAAAAAATTCTAATTTTCATCGCGACAATTTTTGCCCTGGCCGGCATCGCATACGCTTCCAATAAACAAATGACCACGGATCTGGCTGAAATTAGCGATCTAAGGCTTACTAGTCCCGCCGGTCATATCGACATTGTTTCTGATAATGCTGGAGGATTTGGTTTTTTCACTTGGCCTACAAATGACGGAGTAGCAGGTACGCCATTGGTTACCGACGGCAATGGAAACCTTTCCTTTCAGGCTCCTGTCGCTGCCCGCGTATGGGCCGGCCGATTTACGACCAACTCAGCAGCGTTTTGGACTGTAACGAGTACCACATATGCCGATTTCGATCAGACTACTGCGTCAACATTAAATGAACAGTACAACCAAGGCTTTGGAACGGTATCCACCATCAGCGGTGGCACTACGATTTTACCGGGTGTTTCTATCACAGCCATTGTAGATGGAACCTTAAGAGTCGAAGCAATAGTGTCTATCGATTCATCGACCGGAGTTACTGCGAAAATTGCGGCCGGACTTCAATTGATCGAAACAAATAGCGCGACAGTTTTGGCCTACGGAAGCGCTGGAATGACCAGTAGTAGCACGGGTGGTCTGGCTGGAAACAATAGTGCAACTATCGTTTTAGTTGGATATTTTCCGGTCACTAACGGTTCGACATATAATTTTGTTGTTCAGGGCGGATCATCTGCACAAACACTTGCTATAAAAACTGGTGTCACCGGATTTCCAAGTTCCGGAAATGCACCTGGTTTCTTAAGTTTTGCAATGGAATATTTATTATAAAGGGAGAGAAAATGAAATTTATTTTGTCTACAATGATCGGTTTTTCAGTAATGGCCGCGCCGGTAAAAAAGCCTTATCCCAAGCCACATTTGGGCGTGGATCCGGTTTGCGCGAATCCTCGGTTTCCGGCCGCTCTTAAAAAGGCCCATCACTGCGACGTGAAACAAGCTAAGAAAAAAGGAGCCTAAGAATGTTGCCTGTATCAAGACTCGTAAGAGTTGACGTTAATCTGAGCCCCCAAGCGGCGGCCCAACGAAATTTTGGCGTGCTCTTGATCATGGGCAATTCGGACGTAATCAACGGCCAAGAACGATATCGGACGTATGGTTCGATCGATGAGGTCGCGACCGATTTTGGTACCGAGGCTCCCGAGTATGAAGCTGCTTTGCTTTTTTACAGCCAGGTTCCTCAACCGAAAACTTTGATGATCGGCCGTTGGATTCAGGCGAATTCAGCAGGCCTAAATATCGGCGGAATTCTGACTCCGACTCAGCAAAGTTTGTCGAACTGGACTTCTATCACGAACGGCGGATTTACGATCACCATTGATGGCGGATCCGCTCAGCATTTGACCGGCCTTGATTTCTCGAGTGCTCCGACATTGAATGCGGTCGCGTCGATCATCAATACCGATTTGACCGGCGCTACGATTGCCTGGGATGGCGAGAAATTCACGGTCACAAGTGAATCGACAGGCGCAAGTTCGTCCGTCAGCTATGCGACCGCACCTGGATCCGGTACTGATATTTCGTCAATGTTAAAGTTGACATCGGTCGCACACGCCGACCTCGTGCCAGGTTATGTCGCCGAAACACCGGTCGCAGCGGTTGCGATTATGGCCGATCTTACGACTCTCTGGTACGGCCTAATGTTTGCGTCCTCGGTTCAACCAACTGACGATCAAAGCATTGCAGTTTCGGCTTTCATTGAGGCTTTAGATATCAAGCGCATCTACGGCTCGACCATTATCGATCCGAGTGTCCTTGATAGTGAGGTCACGGATGATCTCGCAAGCCGCCAAAAAGCTGCAGGCTATTTGCGGTCTTTTTGTCAATATTCGAGCACCGCCGCTTATGCGATTGCCTCATTTTTTGGCCGTGCATTCTCGGTGGATTTCTCAGGACAAAATACGACCATCAACATGATGTACAAACAAGAGCCTGGTGTGATCGGTGAGGATTTGCCGACTTCTCAAGCTGATGTTTTGCAAAACAAACGCTGTAACGTATTCGTGGATTACGTTAACGATACCGTGATTTTGCAATATGGAGTCATGAGTGGTCCTGCATATTTCGATGAAATTTTCGGACTCGATTGGTTGCAAGATGCGGTTCAAAACGCCTGCTACAATTTGCTCTATCAATCTCTAACGAAAATCCCTCAGACCGATGCGGGCGTGAATCAATTCGTCAATGCGATCAATGGAATATTTGATAGAGCAAATTGTA
>Ga0265322_10000217_pt1 | contig 25474 bp, 40 predicted proteins | sample 41222metaG_FD_193584 | JGI IMG/M metagenome (GOLD analysis project Ga0265322, IMG submission 193584) | Rhizosphere microbial communities from Carex aquatilis grown in University of Washington, Seatle, WA, United States - 4-12-22 metaG | ecosystem: Host-associated > Plants > Roots > Rhizosphere...
TAGATTTATTATCATTTGCATTTCCATTTCCAGTAAGAGTACGACATGATACCGAATATGCAATAGTAGTAAGAAGTCCACTAACAACATACAAACATCGTTTTGGAATGGGTGGATGGACATTTCATTGTGGTACAGGTGCTCATGGAGAAAACGCAAGTACACATGGAAACGTTTCAAACAACTCAATATATACAAGTTATGATAACGGACACACATGGATGGCACACGGTAAAGTAGAAGATTTATCATTATTCAAACATAAAAACGCAGAACCTGCTGACTTCTTATTTGAAGTAGAAACAGTAGCAGAGAAAGTAGAAAATGTTATAACCTATACAAGTGGAGAAAGAGTATATTTAAATCCAATAAGAACAAACCCAGTAACATCAGTAGAATTATTAGCAGATGCAAATACAACTACAGGTCAGAGTATCGTATATGAGATAGCAACCGACTTAGCAGAACAGAACTGGCAAGCAGTTAATTCTGGAGATGTATTGACATTCAACACACCATATCCAAGAACATTATATGTAAGGGCAACCTTAAATTCAAACTCAACATCATCTACACCAGTATTAAAGATGATAGCATTAAATTTAAACACAACACCAGCAATGAAAGGAGTTATAAGATCAAATCTATACAGACCACCTACATCAATGCCATTAGGAATGACAATGTGGAGTAAAGTAAATGCACCATATACAGAAGACCCTAATACATCAGTATTGGTAGATATTATGGAAAGTAACCTCGTTACTGATAGGTTTGTAGAAGACGCTTCAACACCAACATTCCAATTGACTCAAATGCCAGCAGACCCATTAGAGTTTGCTTCGCTTACATTAGAAAATGGTACAGAGATTGCTTTACTTGAAGATCAGGATTACACAGTAGATTATAATACTGGTATAGTAACGATGAAAGAAAGTTTACCATCAATGGGAAGAATGGAACTAGAACGTAGTGTATTTGCATCAGGAACATTAGAATTTGAATACTATCCACTATTCGCTAGAGGATTAACATCAAATGACTTCCCATACAGATGTGACTACCGTGAAGAGACAATAACACCAACAGACTTTGCTACAGAAACACAAGTTGCAGGACATGGTGGTCAGATTGATTTCATATTAGAAGATTCAACTATACAATATTTATTCGAGGTTGCAGTAAATGGCACATCTACAGTAAACTATACAGTTGATGTACCGACAAATACATTATCATTCAACACTGGTCTTCTTGAAGATGATGTTGTTGTAGTGACCTATAATGGATTTAGTATATCTAGGGTAGCAGACCCAATAATACTATTCGAAGTTAATGGTAATACAATAATTGAGCATATAGACTATGATGTAAATTATATGACTAACATGGTAACAATACATGGTATATCAAGTCCAACAGATATAATGACAATAGGATACACACCATATTTAAATTCAGATGGTTTAGCATTAAATTACAGAGTAACAAGATCAAATACAGAGGATAATGTATTAATAGGTCCAAGTGAATACCAATACAGAGTATAAGGAGAGATAAAGAATGCCAAGTAAACATGATACATTTCCACCATTAAGGCTAGGTGCAGATGGTAATAATATGATAGTTAGAACCGATTTTACCGAAGAGAATATGAAAGATGATATAATCGAGATTCCAGAGGAAGATCAAGCTGTAATCATGAATGTAGTATTTTATAATCATGATGATGAAGTAGCCGAGGTTAAACTATTATACATGACACCAGAATATAAAAACCCAGACTTTTTAGGAAAAGAATTAAATAATAAGAAGTATACGACATTTAGAGTCGCTCCTAATACTGAAAGGCAATTAGGACCGGTAGAACAGACAGTAGCCATACAGGTTACTGGTTCTCAGAAATTTGATGTTCATATACTAGGATAGGAGTGATTAAAATGGATAGATTAATATTAAAAGCATATGAATCAGATAATGACACAAACACCTATGCTTTAAGAGGACAAGTTATTGAAGTTTCAAATGATGGTGCATCAACAATAAAAATCAAAGCAAATGGCATTGAAGTTGATGTATTAAAAGGAGAATTTCAGCAAATAGAATTCGGAAGATTTGATTCAGTTAAAGTAACAGCAACAAGCACAGCATACAGATTATATGTGTATGATTATGCAGGTGATTAAGATGATAATAAAACCATCAGGTAATGAAGCAGTTACAGTAGATGTAGAAGCATTACAATCAGCAGTTTCAGATTTAGCAGAAGCAGTAGCTGCAATACCAACAGTAGATAACTCAGATGCTATAGCAACTATAAAATCTGATGTAGAATTAATACCAACAGTAGATGTATCATCAGATATTGCAACTATAAAATCTGATGTAGAATTAATACCAACAGTAGATGTATCATCAGATGTTGCAACTATAAAAGGTGATGTTGCAGATATAAAAGCAGTAGTAGTTACTTAAAATATACCCCGACATATAGGGGAAACAGTACATAAATAGGTAAGTTGATTCATATGAATTTCAGACGAGGAGAACCTTTTAATATACCAGAACATCCAGATGAATTAGAGCAGATGATGGGATGGTTTTTTGATCAGATAAGGGTGATGGTTCGTGATGAGAACCACCACCATAAATTCGATGGAGTGAAACAAATATTAGATATATTACATGCCTCAAGATGGCAATTGGATGTTTGTATTGATTTCTCAGAAGAGGATGGAATGTGGAATCCTGAAATTATTGAACCAACTACATATTTAGGGTACATAATTAGACGAGGTACAATGGAAGATGATATATTAAATCTTCCACTTGTAGCCAGACTATTTAGTAGAATATACAGACATAAAGCCAAAAAGTATTCAAACGGCGAAAATCAATCGTTAGAGGTATTGCCAAATGGAAATGGAACATAAATATAAGTTAGAAATGGAAGCAATGGTACACAATTCATTAGGTGGGTTTTCCAGAAAATGTTGTGATATTTATTGGGAAATATTAAGATTTTATCTATGCGACAAAGAACAATGTGATAAGACATTAGAAGAAAACTTAGATGAAATTATTAACGAGTATACATAAATTAATATATATAAGAAAAGAGGTGAATGATATGCCATCAGATAGTGATACATATCCAGATATAGGTAAAGTAGGAATGATAATGTTCGCACAGAATGTCGCTGGTACTGTTATACCTGTAACATTGAATAATGAAGGTAAATTAGAAGTTGATGCATCTGTGTCTATACCAGAAGTAACTGTAGGTGATATAGTTATAAAGGATGGAACAACAGATGTTGAATTGGTAATAAATACAGATGGGAGTATTAATGTAGCAGAGAAAGTAATTAAAGATACATTTGATGAAGATGATTTAGAAACAGGTGTATATACATTAGTAGGAACATATGCAAAAGCAAATATGGGATTCGGAATAAATAATAATAGTGATGCAAACGAATTAACATTTACTATTGGAGCATTAGATATAAGTGTACCAGCAGGTAAATCATTTTATAATGTATTCGTAAAAGATACAACCATAGCAGTAGCAGGAACAGGTTTAGACTTTGATGCATTTGTAGAAGGATAAATAAGGAGGTTAGAATATGACAGAAAATCCTTATACAGGAATTAGTAATCAACTAATCGAATTTTACGATAGTGTTGATGATAAAATAGGATGGAAGCTTGCATCATATTCTGCATATAACCCAACTATTGTTTCTCGTGCTATAACTGAATTTACAGGTGCATGGGAAATAGAGTTTAAAACCACAAATCCAAATGGACAATTTATATATGCCTTTTTATCTGGAGATTCATATCTTGGACAAGGAGATTGGGAAAATGCCTATTCAATAGAATACCTTAGTGCTACAGGTAAAATACAGCTTAAAGTCACAACCGATACAGATGCTGATGGATGGGGTACTGGTGGAACTGTTTTAATAGAAACAGATGCAACTAGTGTATCTGATATACATAAAGTTAAAGTAACTCGTGATGCAGATGGTAATTTTGAAATGTTCTATAATGATGTTTCAGTTGGTACAGTAACTGATACAACATACACAACATTTACAAAAGAAGGATTATCTGCAATGAGTGGTGGTACATATAATTATCAAACACTTGTATTTGATATTAAAAAGGATAGTAATTATATATTAGATAAAATATTTTTAACAGGAACAGGAACAAGTGAAGATCCATTTATAATATATAATTTTGCAGGTTTAGAACTTGTAGGAACATCACCATATACATTAGATAAATATTACCAGTTAGGTAATGATATAGATGCCAGTCCAACATCTGATTCTGGATATAATTCTGGAGCAGGTTGGCTTCCATTAGCAACCTTTAGTGGTAATTTTGATGGAAATAATCATAAAATAACAGGTTTATATATTAATAGACCTTCAACAGCGAACCAAGGATTTATAGGTGTATTAAATGGTACTATTAAAAATTTAACCTTAAAAGATGGTTCAATACATGGTTATGATTATACTGGAGCATTTGCAGGAAGTACAAATGTTGCTGCTGGTGTTTACACAATTCAGAATTGTATAAACGATAATACATCAGTAACAGGTAGATATTATGTTTCTGGAATTGTTGCAGGAAGCAGTGTACAAAATGAAGGTAGTGCAACCATTACAGAATGTTCTTGTAATGCAACATTAGTTGGTTCAGGTACAGTTGGTGGTATTGTAGGAACAGAGAGAAGATCAATGGCATTAAGTGATTGTAGTTTCTCTGGAAGTTTAACATCATCATCATATGCTAATGGTGGTATTGTTGGTATGAAAACCTATGGTACAGATACCATATCAGGATGTACTGTTACTGGAACATTTTCAGTTAATACAAGAACTAATGTTGGAGGTATTATTGGAGAATGTTATAATAACAATATGACTATAAGTGATTGTATTGTTACTACAAATATTAGTAGTAGTGCAAATTACTTAGGTGGTATTGTAGCTGGTCAAAGTTCTGCTTCAAGTGGAACATTAACTATAACCAAATGTAAGTTTATAGGTAATTTAACAGGTGCAAATTATGTTGGTGGAATACTTGGATATTCAAATGGTCCAAACGGTTCAATAAATGAATGTTATACCGAAGGTGTTTTACAATCAACTGGAAATTACTCTGGAGGTCTATGTGGATGGAATAAGTATGCTATAAATAATTGTATGTCTTCAATGACCGTCAACGGTGATTTAAATGCTGGTGGACTTGTTGGAGATCAATATAATAGTGCAATTACAAATTCTTATGCAAGAGGTGCAGTCACTGGTGTTACAAATGTTGGTGGTTTAACAGGAACACATGAAAATAGTGCAAGTGCTGTAAGTTCATATTGGGATACAGAAACATCTGGAAGATCAAATAGTTCATTAGGTGAAGGTAAAACAACATCAGAGATGAAAACAAAATTAACTTATACTTCATGGAGATTTGGAGTAATATGGTATATTGAATCTGATATAAATTCTGGTTATCCAACAATAGTTCCAAAACCAATTACAGGAACAGGAACAAGTGAAGATCCATTTATAATATCGAATTTCCCTAATCTTGAATTAATAGGAACAGGAGTATATACATTAGGTTCATATTATCAATTAGGTGATGATATAGATGCAAGTATAACATCTGATCCTGGATATGGAGATGGTTCAGGATTTTTACCAATAGGAACTGTTGCAACACCATTTAATGGTAATTTTGATGGTAACAATAAAACCATAAGTAATTTATTCATTGACAGAGGAGTATTAGATTATGTAGGATTATTTGGATATGTATTTAATTGTAATACAATCAAAGACCTTACAGTTGAAGGAAACATAACAGGACGAGATAGAGTTGGTGGAATAGCTGGAACTTTCCAAAACAATGTATGGTCAAATGGAACATGGTATTTATCCAATATTAGTTTTAATGGAGATATACATGGTAGATCATATGTAGGTGGATTATTTGGTAATCTCGAAGTGGATGTCGCAGTATTACTTGTTTCTGATTTATCAATGACAGGTACTATTGAAGCTTACAGTACATATGTAGGTGGTATATCAGGACAATTTTATGCTAATACTGGATATGGAAATGATAGACTACAAGTAACTAATACTATTGTTGAAGATTTAACCATAACTGCACCATCATCTAATACTGTTGGTGGAGTAGTTGGAATACAAGTAGGTGGACAACGAGTAATAGGTGCTAATTTATCAAATATATCAATAACAGGACATACAAATGTGGGTGGATTTGTAGGAGAAGCTCATAGATGTAACATTATTCAAAATATAAATATAGATGGAGATATTATAGGAAATAATAATGTCGGTGGTATTCTTGGTTATGGAGAAGATCAAGCTGGATATGGTGGAATCATATTTTCAGAATGTACCATTAAAGGAAGTGTAAATGGAACTGATAACAGTATTGGTGGAGTAGCTGGAAAAGCAGATGGTACTTATGGTCCAAGTGTATATTTAGAAGAAATACATGTAGATGGAAGTGAATTAGAAATAAATACTTTATCTACCACCGATTATGTTGGTGGAATATGTGGTATTCAAAATGGTGCATCAGTTAAAAATTGTAGTATTGTAAACATGTACCTAAGAGGTCGTGACTATATTGGTGGAATATCTGGAGGGATGTACCGTTTTGGTATGGCAAGAAATACCTTCTTTGAAGGAATAATAAGTGGACGAAACTATCTTGGTGGATTTACAGGAGCTACGGATGGACAAGGATATGCACAAGTATATTTACACCAATGTTTCACAACAGGTAGTGTATCAGTATTAGGAACAGGTAACTATGTAGGTGGACTTGTAGGTTACTGTCAGCATTTTGAAATGTTAGATTGTTATTCAAGAGCATCAGTACAAGGTGGTGACTATGTAGGTGGATTAGTTGGTCATCAAGTAAGTGGACATAATAGTTCAGCTAATATGATACAAAGATCATATTCAATAGGTCTTGTATCAGCAAGTGGAACACATGTAGGTGGAGTTATAGGAACAATAGACGATCCATTTGAATCAACAGATGTATTTTGGGATACAGAAACCTCAGAACAAGCATTATCACCAGTAGGAGTTCCATTAACCACAGAAGAAATGAAAATAAAAACCAACTTTGTTAATTTTGATTTCACAGTAGCACCAGTATGGGATATAGATAACAAAAATGATGGATTCCCATTCCTTAAAGATACAAATGATATAGATGAACCACTATTATTATTCAACACCAATTTTAGCGATTTATTATTAAGTACACATTTAACCTTGAATCCACAAGATGGACATCCATTAAGTGATGCATGGGGAAACAATCAAGCTGTATTAGATACAGTTAATGAAAACCTTAAATTAAATGTAACAGGTGGAAACAATAGTGGATCACTTAAAATATCTGGATTAGATATAAGTGATGGATTTAATGTATCATATAAAGTAAATAGTACATCAGAGGTATTCTGGTTCGTATTCAACCGAACAAGTGATAATCATTATGATGTATTATATTGGGATGGAAGTGATACATTAAGGTTATTCCAGACAACTAACCAGAATTGGAACGGTTTAAAAGCAACTTCACATGATGTAACAATGGTAGGTGATGTAAACATCAGCTATGATGGAAATACACTAATTGCATCAGTAGATGATGTACCAGTTTTAACATACACATTAGGAGAACCAATGCTTTCAAATGACCTCTACATATTAGGTGGAGGAGATTCAGAAAGTGTTATAGACAATTTAAGAGTTGAACAATATTCAGAACCAGAATTACCATATGGAACTATATTTGAAGACGATTTTAGTGCAGAAGGATTAGATGGTGATAAATGGCTACCAAACGAAGAAGGAAGTATAACAGCTTCTATTCTTAATGGTAAATATCATATAACTGATGCTGGAAAAAATTGGATATATACTGGTAATGATATTGGAAATCAAACTAAAGCTAAACTTGATTTACCTACAAATTGTAATATAGAATATGATGTTGCAATAAGTGATACTGTAACTGAACAAATGGGTGAAGTAGGTTTGGGTATTGTACAAAATGATGGTACGATGATGTTATTTGCTGGACAAGGAGATGATGAAGGAGGAACTTTACGCTCAAAAGAATTTGTATTCTCAGAACAAATTTTATCTAATGTGGGTAATAGTTGGACAGTAGCAAATGAAACACCTAATCGGTTATCCCAAGAATTATTATTAATTGGACAGGTTGTACATTATAAAATTGAGAAACGAGGAAATAATTACCGTATATTCTCAGATGGTATAAAGGTAGCAGATACAACACTAACAAGTACATTAGGTGGACTATCAATAATGGTAGGTGCATATCCAGATTATCCATTCTTAGGATATGGAAATGTAGATAATATATTAGTAACCTCAGATACAGTTACACCACCAGCAGAAGTACCAGTAGCAGATTTCAGTGCAGATGTAACAAGTGGAACAGCACCACTAATGGTAACATTCACCGATGAAAGTACAAACACACCAACAAGTTGGGAATGGGATTTCGGAGATGAAAGTGAACTATCAACCGATCAGAACCCAGTACATCAATACAATTCGGGTGGAACATTCACTGTAACATTAATTGCAACAAACGCAAGTGGAGAAGATACAGAGGAAAAAACAGACTATATGGTAGTAGCACCTCATGTAGAACCACCAACAACAGTAGTCGAAAGTAAGATTAGCAGTAGAGGATGGAATGCAAGCAAAGGTAAAGGATGGATTTAAATGACAATAAACATTATACAACCAAATGTAAATGTAGATGATGAAATCCCAACAATAATATATAGTGGTACTAATTTTGGCATACCACTACATTTTTTAGATGAATTCGGTAATCCAACCACACCATTATCATTAACATATACCATATCTAATGACGAAGGTGTTATAAGTACTTACACACCATTACCAACATTAAGAAATGATCCAATAACAAGTTATGTAATAGAAATATCATCACAAGACAATGTAATCACAGATAATCTAGAACAAAGAAAGATAACAGTAGAATGGACATATAACCGTGATGATTCAACAATAGGTACAAGTATACAAGTATTTTATTACGTAATAGAACTACAGGTGATGGAAATGGTAGAAACAAATAGAACAACTACAATAATATATGGTACTGATGTGGGTGGAGACCCAGTACCTTTACTAGTTGATAGTGAAGGTAGAATAATATTAGCACCAGTAACAGCAAAGGAATATGTATTTAAAGAAAGTTTTGATCAATCAGTATTAGCTAGTGGAGTTTATACAATAGTATCAGAACTAACACAAGACACGATGGGCTTCGGTATATTTAATTTAAACGCTACAGATAACTTAACATTTACTATAGGTGGAGATACAGTAGTAGTACCTCCAAATATGCCGTTCTATTCAATATTCCCAATAGCAACAACAATAACATTTGCAGGAACAGGTCTAAGCTTTAGTGCATTCATAGAAGGTTCTAATATTCAAAGTCCGGGATGATTAAAATGGTAACAACAATAAAACATGGCTTTACAAGTCAAAAAGACGATGGAGATGACGATACAGAAGTACGACCATCAAACTGGAACGATGACCACTATGATTCAGAAGGTAATGTGATTGATCTTGATAACTTATCAGTAACTAATGAACAAATATCAGAAGGAATAGGTGATGTAGCAGGTCCTATGGGAGTAATGATGTTAGGACGATCTACTGGATTTCCAATAGGAACTCTTAGGATACCACAATTAATCTATTCAGATGTTTTATATGATAGTGATATATATCCTTATGAAGAAGTAGCCGGAAATAACACTTTTGATATAGATAATTGGGCTATTAAGATGGAAGGAATTAATCCAAGTTATTATAATAACCAGAATATATTAAAAAGAACCATAGATTCAGATATAGGACAATGGACTATTTCTGGTTCATTTGATAATGGAAGTAATGTTACTTTTGAATATGTATTTCTTGGAAAAGCAGGATTTACAACACAAGGAAATTGGACATTCCCAAATGAATGTTATATGATTTGGATACAATCACAGGATATACCATCAGCACCACTATTAAGGTTAGTTAAAATAGATAGTGAAGGTGCAATAACTGCTTTAATTACTCATCAACTAACACCAGAAGAATTAGAATCCCCTTGGACAGTACAAGTTGGAAGAAACTGGGAAGGACAATTTACTTTATGGTTTAATGATTTAACACCAGAAAATTTTGTTGGACGATCAACTGATATGTCAATTAGTGGATTTGATACTGAATATTTAATGAGTTCATTTATATCTAATACATTTATTACAAGTGTTAAGAAGGATGGAAATGAACTATTACAGATAGGTCAAGGACCAACTGAGGATTTAGCGTTTTCATATCTTGATGGAGATTCTGATAGAGAATATTTGATTACTTATAGTGCTAATGTAGATGCAAGTAGTATTGATACACTTCTTGAATTACAATTTAACAGTGATACCACAGGAGATAATTATAATACTCAAGATTTAGCGTCGTATGATAATACTGGTATAGTAGCAGATTCTGGTTCTTATATATTAGTTGGAAGAACAGCAGGAGCTAAACCATGTGAAGTTATTGGTGAAGTTAAAATAAAAGATTGTTTAATTGGTACAAGACGAAAAATAATGTCTGATTGTAATATAGATACCATTGATGATTCACATCACCAAAAGATGATAGGAAATGGTTTATGGAAAAATAAAGATGATACAATTAATACAATTCATATTAAATCATCTAATAGTAAGAAGTTTTATGGAAACTTTAAGATATATCGAGTATTAGATATAAGTCTACAACAAGAACAGCAACAAGACTAGGAGACTAAAAAGATGTTTCAAAAAGATGCATTTCAAAATAACAGTTTTCAAACAGAACAAGAAACACCACCAGAACCACCAACCCCACCAGAAGTACCACGTAAAATATATAAAAAGTACGGATGGGGTTATAAACGTCTTGGATGGTATTAATAAAGCGAGGTAATATTATGGAAAGAAAAATAAGTGGCTATATATCCCATAGGGAAGCAATAGCCAACAGAAAAATTAAGTTTACTAAAAGAGACTTAAAGAAAGTTAAACAGTTCGATAAAGTAGGAATGGAACTCACAGCACCCAAAGACCTACCAAGCAAATCAAACAACTACCCAAAAGTAGCACCTGCCAGATTCAACCAAGGCGACTTAGGACTATGTTTCGCATTCGCAGGAGCAGGAATAGTAGAATACTTCCTCAAAAACGAAGTAGTAAGTAATCCAGTAGAAGAAGAACTATCAGAAATGTTCTTAGGATACTACGCAAGATATATACTCAATGATAATGAACCACCAGAAGGAGACGATGGTTGCACAGTACTCGCAACACTACAGGCTCTACAAAGATTCGGAATATGTAAAGAAGAAACATGGCAATACAGAGATGAAAATGAAAACGTAGAACCATCTAAAGCAGCACGAGACGAAGCAACACAGGTAGAAGTAGGAGAAGTATTTGCAATACCACAAAAACAGAATGAAGCCAAACTAACAGCAATGAAACAGGTATTATATGCAGGTAGACCATTAGATTACGGTTCAAGTGTACACCAATCAATAATGGATGTTGGAACAGACGGACTAGAACCATACGCAGACCCATACTCAGAAGATGACCCAGTAGTAGGTGGACACTCAAGACAGGTAGTAGATTACGATGATGACATGGAAATACCAAATGCACCAATAAAAGGAGCATTCTTAGTCATGAACTCTTGGGGTAAAGACTGGGGTTCAGACGGAACATCATGGGTATCCTATCAGGTATGGCTCGACGAAGAGACTGATGATATGGGGGTGACTTCAATAAAATCGGTAACGCCGACACCAGAACCTACACCCCAACCCCCCATCGACACCGGGGATGTGGAAGAGGCTTTGGAACTATTTGAAGATGCTTATAAGCTACTTAATATGAATCCATCACATCTAACTATACGAAGAGTAAAACCATACATGAGAAAAGGAATAAATCTATTAAAACAATTTTTAGGAGATTAAAACATGGGAGAATTAACAAGTGGAGAAATCAGTAATGCAATGTTCCACGATATGAGGAACAGATACAATGCATGGGTTAATGATCCAGCACACAAAGGCGACCTACCAACAGAAATATATACTGTAAAAGGTGGAAAAAACTATGTACTATTACATGTCTTCGACAACATGGTAGAACGTTTCGACGCATTTGTAAGAGCAAATGGTAGAGAACCCGGTGAAATAAGTATTAAACCTACAATAAACAAACCAGCATGGTTTAAACAACTAGAAGTAAATCTACATGGAACTATAAATTCTATGGTAGACCTTTACAATTTAGTTGTAGCAGAATATCATCGTGTAGGATGTATATATTTACACATACCATGTAGGCAAGGAGCAACCTTAGACCAGATGATAGCAGGAGTTAACCATAGGTACAACAACTGTGCAAGGTGGTCATATCTAGGTATGCAAGTTGCAATAGTATTAGGTGAAGAAAAAAATACAAGATATATACATGTAGACTGTAACTATTCAAACCATAAACCAGACAGCAATGCAGGACATTATCTACTCTTATGGAAAGGTATAAAATTCGACCTAGCCGAAGCAGCAGATACAGGACGTGCAATGGGTAGTACAATGTGTACATATGGATATAATAGTGTATTAGATTATAATGTACCATGTAATTAAGGAGAAACTTTCTCCTTTTTTATTTTAGGGGGTTTTAATGTTTATAGGCGAAAACTACCAGTGATGGTCTTACTGATTGGGGTAGGAATCATGCTTGGAATGAATAGTGCAGACGCAACAGAATTAAATAGCACAATTCATAAAGTACCAATTAAGGAAACAACACATGAAAAAGTTGATAAATTAATGAAGAAAGCTAGTCATTATCGTTATAGTCATCGTTATCAGACACGAAAAGAATTAGAACGACACCATTGTGGGTCGTGTTGGGCTATGAGTGATTATCTTTATTATTATTTGAAGAAGATGAAAGTACATGCTAGAATTATACAGTACCATACTCGTTATAGTAGTAGACACCGTAGTGTACAATTTAGAATATCAAATAAGTGGTACAATATGCCGTACCGAACCTATTTCCACACGAATATGTTTAATAATACAAGAAGTAGTGGATTAGTAATTAGTAAGTGTTAGGAAGTATTAAATTACTTCCTTCTTATTAACTAGGGAAACAGGTATTATTTGTAAGGAGATTGTCAAAAATTATATTAGGGGAAGTAGCTCCAATTGGAAGAGCACCGGTTTTGCATATCGGGGGCTGAGAGTTCGAGTCTCTCCTTCTCCATTGGGGTATCATCTATCTTATTGAACTTGGTTTGTGCGACTGGGTGTAGATAGATGACCCCGAATCCGGATAAGGTGATTATCATGATTAATGATGATGAATTGACAGAAGAAGAAATTGAAAAAGCCAAAAAAGAACGTGACAAATTAATGGCACGTGTATTAAAGAATAAAGATGATTAAAAAGAAACGATTAAAAGTTTATGGAAAGTATGTTGATATAGTACAACATAGACCTCGATTATATAAAAAATATAAATTCAGTATAAGAAGATCAGAACATGAATAATGATCATGATTAAACATGAAGGAGGTGAAAATGTGAAAAAAGAAATAATGATATTATTATCTATATTAGTACTGATATTCTCAATAGGAGCAGTATCAGCAACTACAGCAACATATAATGGAATGAATACACAGAAAAGTATAGGAAGTGCAGGATTGCAGGTCTATACAATGAATGGATTTAAAATAGATGGAATATGTGTAGATGCGTTTCATCATATGAATGCAAGAACACACCCAGTAACTAAGGGAACAAGTAAAATCAAGAACAATAACCTAATTAAACTTTTATTAGTACAAAACTTCTTGAAAGTACACACCCCACAACAAGGTAAAAACTTACAATACGCTGTATGGTATTTCTCTGATGGTATTAAACCAATTAATTCAGCAGTACAGAATATGATAAATAAAGCCAAACATACACATATAACCATACCAGATTGTTTCAATCAACTCATATCAACCACAACACAAACAAGTACAGTTACATCAGAACCATGTATAACTTTGTTTAGTACAACAACAAGCACACCAGTCGTAACATTAATAGGTAATAGTACAACAACACCATGTATAACACCACAAAATTCAACATGTGGTTCTTCATATGTACTCAAATATTTAGGAAACTGTTCATCAAGTGTATATAAATGTGGATATAAAATAACAACCACATACATGCATTATGATAATATTACAACCTATTTTAAATCAACAACATACTTTAATGATAGTGTAAGTACATTAACATGGAAGAATCAAAGTACAACAACTAATGTATTTGCTAATACGACAAAGACAACTACTACAAAGGTTACAACTAAAGGATACAAAGTATGGTGCTTTAATAGTATAACAGGTAAGAAAACACAGAAAATAGTATTATTCAATGTGAAACCAAAGACTGTAAAATCTACAATAACAAAAACAGTACCTAATACAACATACTTTAGTAAACAAATACCAAACTGTAATACATATACGACACAACAAAAGAATCATAGTACATTTATAAAAACATGTATTACAAAAGTGACCCATAAATGTGTAACAATACCAATAATAACTAAAAAGAAAATAGGTACATGTGGTGGATGTTAAATAAAAATAAGTTAGTGACACCGGGGGAACTCTCTCTTTTATTATTTTAAGGTTATTAGGTAGATAACAAAATATTGGGAGGTTCGATCCCTCCCCATTAATTTTAAGGTGATATTATGAAAAATGAATTAGGAAAAAGACAATGTGAAGCATGTGGATTCCCAGTAGTATTAATAGATGATGATTTCTTTTTCGATAGATGTAGTAAAGCATATTATATGTGTAAAGACCCACTATGTAGTAACTATAATTTAGTGGTGGATCAAAAATAGGGAGCGAAGTCTCAATGGAGAGACCCCGGTCTCCAGTAGGGTTTAGGGGAAGCCTCCACGACTCCAAGGATAGGTAATAAGCATACTCGCTTTCGGTAGCTCCGAGCTGTACCTTTTACCTTTATAGAAGGAAATTTCCCCTTCTTTGGAGATAGCCGGTAATGGTGGGTTCGATTCCCATCGTTCCCATTGGCATTATAGCATAGTTTGGTGATGCACTCCCCTTGTAAGGGAGGTCACGGGAGTTCGAATCTCCCTAATGCCTTAACCGTGAAAGCCGTAACACAACGCATCCCGGCGTAAAACTATCAGAATAGGTATGATAAGCCTCCAGTGAGGATATTATACCTATTTGAATATTATTTTATTAACTAGGGAAACAGGTAATATATGTAGAAGGGAAAACACATCCAATCAAATCATCTCAACCATAGTAAGGGGTTTCTCTAAAGATGATCCCTTACTACCCTTTATTTTTTGGATGTAGGTTGACAAATAGAGCATGGAGGTGAATTTATATGGGAAAACCGTGGATTTCAGTACAAATAAGTGCAGACATGAAACAAGACTTAGATGAGTATTGTGAAACTAATGATATAGAAAGCCGAAGTGGTCTATTGAGAGACTTACTCAGAGAACTACTATACGGGAAGAACAAAAATGACAAGAATTGACCTTAATGTGGTTATCATATTATTAGTATTCATATTTGGTGTAATAGTAGGAAATATGATAGCACACTTGGAGATGATATAGAATGACTGTGGTTAAAAAAACAACTAAAACGATAGAAGTACCTTCTGTAGAGGTCACACTTGTCTTTGATGAGAAATTTTGGGATGAAATGATAAAAGCAAAACCCGGTGTATCAAAAGAAGAAGGACGAGAGTTTACTGACGGTGAATTTATAATGTTTACAATAGGTAGGTTGGCAGATGAGGCAGAGACGTTAGCAAATGTATGTGAACAGCAACAGAAAGCATTAGAATTCTTAACAGGTAAACCAGAACTAGATAAAGAAGATAAAGAAGAAAAGGTAGAACCTAAAAATAATCCAGAACATATGTTTGGGTGAAAAAATGAATGTTGGAGATAGAATATTAATAGAACAGGATGAAGAAACTTGTTGTGGTGATGAACTATTTGAATGCGAAATAATAGAAATAAGCCCTAGTAAACAAGCAGTTAAGGTATTAATAGACGATGAACATAGAATTTATAAAAAATGGTATAAAGTAGATAATATTTTAGAAAATCTAAATGGAGAGTAAAAAAATGGTAAACGTAAACGATGTATATGGTGGAAAATATTTGAACGCAAAGAAAGTAACTGCTGAGAAGCTATGGAGAAAACCTCTAACAATCAGTCTTGTTGAATTAGAAGAATTCAAAAAATTAAATGAAGATACAGATGAAACAGAAGACAAACTTGTAGTTTCATTTAAAGAAACTGAGTACGGACTCATATTAAACAAAACAAATGCTAATACATTAGCTGAAATGTATGGTGATGAATCTGATGACTGGATAGGTCATAAAGTTAGTTTCCAGAAAGTTAAAACAAGTATGGGTGACAGTGTACAAATTGATGACACATTCGAAGAGTGATTAGAATGGCACTCCCAAAACATGTTAAGAAACAGATAAAACATATGGGTAATGCACAGATTAGAGCTAAAATAAAAGAGGGTGAAATGATATTGGATTTGGGTAAAAGGGCTGAGAATGCTGCCAAAGATAATCCAGAGGAACTTAAATCTATAAAGGAATCATCTACGCAGGTAACTGCGTTGGTTGATTTCTTAAAAGATGAGTTGAAACAAAGAGGGGAAATTAATAAAGAATAATTTCCCCACCTTTTTTATTTGGAGGATTTTAAAATGAAAGCGAATATGTATTGGATAATCTATTTTATAGCAGTTATATTCGTTCTAACAGCATGGTTAGGTGGTGGAATAAGTATTCATCCACCATACATCTATTTAACGATGTTAGGATATGCTTTACTCCTTCTTGGTGCAGGAATGTTTGGTTTCTTGATTGGTGCTGGTGTTAGGATTGAATAAATTACAGCGTAAAGCCAAAAAAATGTTACCAATATTATATCACCAATATAGTAAATTAGATGAAGATGACGCAATAGCAATTAAATTGAATATTGAAATAGATTTTTACGAACATTTAAAAGAAGGACGGGTATTATGTATCTATACTGAAAACGAGCAATGTACGTTGTGTAAATACAAGGAGGTGTGTGATGTCAGAACAGACGAATGATTACAAAATAGAATTCAAAGACGGATATAGCCTTATCATTGATGCAACAGAAAATTATGTATCATTCCAATTCAATAATAAAGACGATAAACCAATTAAAACACTTCAATCAAAGGGCGATCCAACATCATTAACACCCCGTTCTGCAATCGGTTCAGAAATTAAAAGACATTTAAAGGATAAATTACTTTCAGATGAAGGTAATATACTCAAATATGAAGAAACTATGATAGAAATATCAAGTATGGTTGATGAAATATTAGTAGCCAAAAATGAAGCTCATCAAATGAAAGGTAAAGCAGAATTAGAAATAGAAGAAGATCGAATAGAAGAAGGAGCTAGATCATTAGAAGAGATGGAAGTTCCACCATTAGTATGGATTGCTAATTTAATTGATTGGTATACAGCAGGGGAACGTATGAATATATTATATGCTTTTATTACTTATTGTAGTCAAATCATATTAGATACCCCTATATCAGTAATAGGAATAGGTGAAACAAATAGTGGTAAAACACATATAGAAGAAGTAGCATTAAGTTTATTACCACAACAATATGTATTAGAAGTTAAAACACTATCAGAACCTGCCTTATATGCTTATTCAAAAATTAATCCATATTATTTTGATCAAATGATTATTAATATTGGTGATATGGGTGGAACAAAAGATCATGAAGAAGCTGAAAAATTCAAAAATGCAATTAAAGAATTACAGACAGATGGTAAAATAAAAAGAATTATACAAGTAAAAGATGATAGTGGGAATTGGACACCACAAGAGTTTGTATTACTTGGTTTTCCATGTTTAACTTATACTACCGTTCCCGGCTATGATTTTGATGGACAAGAATTAAGTAGGAGTGTGATGTTTGAACCTAGAAATGATAATAACAAAGCTGTTAGTATATTTACATCATTAAACGACATTGAATCTGGTCCGACTGCTAAAAATATACAGGAAAGAAGAGATAAGATACCATTGATACAGAATATGGTATTATCTCTTAAACATCGTGTTAAAGATGTGAAGATTTGGAATCCATATAATAGTTTTATGGATAAATTTTTAGGAGAAAGTAAATATTTCAAAAGAGATATAAAGAAATATACAGGTATATTAAAGGTTATAACAGCTTTAAATGGTTATAATAGAAAACAAATAAATGATACAATACTTACAACTAAAGAAGATATATATTTCTTCTTAGACTTATTAAGTAGTTATCAGGAAGCAATAGTTACTAATCTTAGCCCACCGGCAGTTAATGTATTAAATGAACTACGTAATCATGCTGAGGAATGGGAGTTATATGATGATGGTATAACAGTTAATGATTTCGAACATGATTGTAATAAACTAGATTTTGCAAAAAGTTCTTTACGTAGATATTTTAGTGAACTCAATAGTGCTGGTTTAATCAAAGTCGTAGATAGAGAAGGTCAAAGTAATGTATATGTATTATTATTAGATGATTATTCTGAGTTTAAAGGAGAAATAGAGCTTGATGAAGTTGATTTAAAAATGTTAAAATATAATTTTGATATTGACAAATTAGATGAATCGGATACCTCTTACATCTCTCCAGAATATAAATTAGAAAGTGTAAAAGAACCAGTCTGGAACGACTATTTACCTGAGAACCAAAGTATAGGTGATAATATCACCTAATATCATCTATAATAGGAGATTGAAAATGGAAATAAAAATTTTAACAGAATGTAATGATGCATATATGACTAAATATATAAATAAACAAATAGAATTAGGATGGATACCAATATATGAAACATTTAAAGTGAATATAGATGGAGAAAATGAAGTATATACAATAATGATGAGACGGGGTTATTAATATGTATGAAAAAGCAACAGGGTTTGGAGTAATAATAGGATTAGCATTAATATTAGCAGGAGTATTCTATCCAATGCCTCAATGGTGGGCTGGTGGATGTGTAGTCTTAGGAACATTCTGGACTATAGTAAACACGCTTTCGTTGGTGGCTAGATGATAGATAGAGATGAATACGACCAGTTCATGACAGAATTAGCACAATTAAGAAACAAAGTAGTAGTATTAGAAAAAGCAAATAGAGAATTAACACGAGAACGATGTGATTTAAGAACAGAACTATATCAGATATTAACAAGAATACCACAGGATTTAGTTGATAGACGATGTAAAAAACATCACGATTGTAATTGTGAAGGATGTGACAACGATGGTAATTAAATATGAAAAAGTAGAACAGAAGAAACCAATACCTTGGACTATCATTATAATAGTAGTATTGGTAGCGTTAGTAGGATTAGGTGCAGGATATGCCTTCTTTGGAAGTCATCAAGCACCAGTAGTTGTGAATAATAGTACACCAGCACCTACACCAGTCAATAATACTGTTATAGTAACTCAGCAACAGTCTACACCAGCAGTTCAACCAATAGCTGTTGGTCCGAATGGTATAATATCAGCTCATCAGGCGAATTATGTAATAATAAACGCTGGTGCACCTGCACATCTTACATTAAGATCATATTATCGTGGAGATTATTATGATATTATAGCGACCTATGATAGTAATGGACAAACAGAAGGAACAGCGAGAGTAGACGCTCATACTGGAGCAATTATATTTAATAATATAGGGTGATAATATGAGAGATCAGACAATAAATGTTATAGTAATGGTTGTAAAGCAGTATTTACAAACAAATGATTTCGGACAATTAAAAGAAGACCTAGAAACCGTATTAGAGGATGATTAAATGGATTTTATAGTCGCTGATATTCAAGAAATAGCAAATGAAATCATTAAAGAGAAACTGATAGCAAAGAACAAAAAATATGGCAATTCGGTTTATGAAGAAAAAGCTGGTGTTTTTAATGATGGATCAATAGAAGATCGTATAGGAACACGATTAGATGATAAACTCCGTAGATTGAAAACATTAGATAGAAAATCAGATAAATATGACTCAGAACTGAAAGAAATCGTAGGCTATCTCTTGTTACTTATCAATGTTCGTAAAAAGAGAATGAAAAAATCTACTTATGAGGTATTGATAGATGATTTAGAAGAGAAAATGAATAAAAAGGGTGATACTTTATATTGTTCTCTTGTATCTGGTGAGGATTGTCAGTTCTGTGGTACTTGTATGAATCCACATAGATTTACGAGGTGATTAAATGAAAGTAGAAACTGGAAATGCAATAATGGGAGTAGGTACTGTATTAATAGTAGCAGTATTATTACTTATAATAGTTAATACTTTTCATATAGGAGCAACAGTTATTGAAATGGTTTATTTAGCTGTTGGAATATTTGTTTGGATGTTTGCTGGTATTATAACTTATGAAGGACTTTATGCACAGAAAACTTGGGATAAAAGATATAGTGAAGGTGTTGTATATTTTTTAACCTTTGTAGGATATGGATCATTGTACATATTAGGTGGATTATATCTAGCTAAATACTTATGGGGTTTCTAAATGCAACCCGATATATTTAAGAACAGCAAACCATACGACGATTTAACAGTCGGACCACGATGTAGAGATATAGATAAATTGATAGAAATGGGTGATAACAGTAATGCTAATATGTATAAGAATCCAGAAACATTACATAAATATATTGCAGATTCTGTTACTAAACCATATGCAATGTTAAAAATGTTACCGGCAGAAGTTGCAGAAAGTCACATAAATGGGTACATACATGTACATGACTTAGAGTATTTTTATGCAAGACCACTCAACTGTATGCAACACGATGCAAGGGCTGTCATTAAACATGGACTTCGAGTTGATGGTACTGGTTTCCATGCATCTGTAGCTGGATCACCACACCGAATGAGTGTACTCATAAACCAACTAGGACAATTACTCGGTGCAGGACAATGTAACATGAGTGGTGGACAATCAATTCCAATGCTTAACACCTTTTTAGCACCATTTGCAGTTCAAATGTTATATGGTGACATAAAACAAAATATGCAATCATTAATATATAATCTGAACCAAGCATATGTGAGCCGGGGAGGACAAACAGTGTTCTCCTCGGTCAATTTAGACTTCAACATGCCTAAATGGATAAAAGAAGAACCAGCATACGGTCCCGGAGGACAAGAAGTCGGGGTGTATGGAGATTATGAAGAAGAAGCAGAACAAATACTATTAGCATTTACGGAGGCGATGATGGATGGTGACTACTACGGAAAACCCTTCCTGTTCCCAAACACAGTCTACAGAATCGAAGGAATACCACCAAAAAACTTACTGGATAAAGTATGTGAACTTTCAGCGAAATTTTCCATACCCTACTTCACGAAGGCGATAGACAATGAAGAGTATCACAATGTTATGGGCTGTCGTACCAGACTTAATAGTAATTGGACTGGTGATCCTGACACTGATTGTCTTAGGACAGGTAATCTCGGATACGTATCACTTAATCTACCTCGCTATGCATTAAAAGGTAAATTCTATGAGCAGTTAAATAAAGCAATGGTAATAGCTAAAGAGGTATTATTAGTTAGAAAGGCACATGCAATTAAATTAATGGATAAACATAATATGATGCCATTTTTAACACAAGAGATAGATGATGAACCATATTATAGGATTGAAAATGCGACACTCAGTTTTGGGATAGTCGGGTTAAGTGAAGCCATACAAGTCATGACAGGAACTGGCTTAGAAAACCCTGATAACCAGAAACTAGCCAAAGAAATATTAGGACATATAAACAACTTCGCATTTTATGCAAATAAAGAAACAGGTGATAGATGGACTGTTATAGGCAGTCCAGCAGAAAGTACAGCCCACAGATTTGCAATGGAAGACAAACGTAAATATCAGAGACGTGCACCCGTTCATGGTGTCCGTGATGGATATTATTACACGAACAGTACACATGTACCTGTCGATGCAGATGTCCATTTAGTACAAAAGATTAAATTAGAACAGGACTTTCACATAATGACAGCAGGTGGGGCAATATTTCATGGATATATGGGTGAAGGATGGGTAACACCAGAAGCAGTATGTAATTTAAATAACAAGTTAATAGAAAAAAGTAAACTTGGATTCTGGACATTGACTAATGCATATTCTTTCTGTACAAGTGAATGTAAAATGTTGAATGGTATACATGAAACATGTACAGAATGTGGTGCACCATGTGAAGTCTACGATAGGGTTACAGGATACTTACAGAAAGTTTCAGGATGGAATAAAGGTAAACAAGCAGAATTTAAAGATAGGAAGAGGTTTTAATGAAACAAATATATAGATTAAAAGGAAACGAGAAGATTTATCTTCTCCCTATTTCTGATTTACACGTAGGATCACCAGAATTCAACGAAGAATATTTCGAATACTGTCTGGATACAATAGATTCAATAACATCAGTTAAACGTATATATCTATTAGGTGATCTAGTGGAATCAGCATCAAAACAGATAGGAAACTCATCATTTAAATCAATAATGGATGGTGAAGATCAATTAGACTATGTTATAGACAGACTAAGACCATATAAACGAGATATTGTTAGTACTGTTATGGGTAATCATGAAGCAAGACTATCAAAAGAATTCAACTTCGATATTAATCGTATCATTGGTAGAGCATTAAAGATACCATCAGGTAGTCAATTTACAGATGAGATAAGTATCAATCAACAACCAATCAAAATCTACACAGCTCACGGTAAAGGGTCTTCGGCTTATCACTACACGGCACAATCTAAAATCATCAGGGATACACAGCATATAGCTGCAAACATCCTCATGCATGGACATAATCATAGGTGTGACCACTTTAGTATACCACAAATGGGATTAGTAGATGGACATCTTGATATTATAAGAAAACATTACGTATTTAGTGGTAGTTTCTTACGATACAAAGGATATGCAAGTGGAATGTTATTACCACCATTACCAGAAGCATTTATACAACTAAGTATCAACAAAGACCTCAGAGTAAGAAGTAACAGGTTTAATATAGATGAATGTAAACACGATTTGATGGAGTTGTAAAAATGTTAACCATTGTATTTAGAGGAGATAAAAACGGATTAAATAATCTTGTAGATGTTTTAGATGAAAATGGTAATAATATATTGTGTGAAGAAATTAATATAAGACATGATATTGATTTACGAACTGAACTAACATTAAAAATAGTAGATGAGTTTAAAATCATTGATGAGAGGGTATAATGGTAGACGAAGCAGAATACCAAAGAGTATGTGAAGAGCTTAGAAATATTAAAAGCGAAATTGACTGTTTTAAAGAAACACACGATGAACTATTAGCTGTTATAAAAAAATCTAATGTACAATTAGCTTCTGAGGTATCAGGACTCAAAAAACGTATCTTAGAACTTGAAGCAGAGAATGATGACTATGAAGTAGCATTAGAATCTATGACTATAGAACGTGATGAAGCTTTAGAACAGATAGAAAGTGCAAGAGAACAAATGGAAGGGATGTTTGAATTATAGGAGATGAGACTATGTTAGTAGAAATAGCACATATTATATCAGTATGCGATGATTTAATAGGAGATGGAAGTCTAAATTCAATACAAGGAGAAAAGGTCAACGATATTAAAGAAACATGCCTTAATTTATTAAAGATAGTTGAAAGTGGGTCAATGAAATGATGCAGATAACTAAATTACCTGATATTCCAGATTTTATATCCTTTTCTACAAAAGAGATTGATGAAGCAGTTGATTTTAGTCATGCATTAGTAGAATTGCGTATAGAATTTCAGTATCATGGTTTTGGAGAAAAGTATCACTTTATTGTAGATGAAAAAGGAATGGAAGCCATACTTCAAGGAGTAGTAGCTGGTATGGTAGAGGAGTTGACACCAGATGACGAAGGAGAAGAGTAAACCAGCTATTATCGTGGATGTTAGAGAAGAAGATGATATAATAGAACGTGGACGTAGACATTTTGATGTTACCGTTGAAAGAATGGAAGTTGGAGATGTACAATATGGAGATTTAATCATAGAACGTAAGGAAGTTGCAGACTTCATATCCAGTATATTCGATGGTAGGTTATCGGAACAGCCGATAAACATGTCTAGGTTTCCGTTTCGTTTCATCATCATTGAAGGCGACTTTAACGACCTTCGTGCAACTGATGAAAGGTATCGTGCATATTCTAATAAAATGATTTATGGTAAAATTGCATCACTTGAAATGAAATATGATATAAGAGTGTTACAAGTTCCAACCAACCGAGCATTCTGGATAATGGTAGACCGTCTAGTATTCCAAATGGAAAACCCACAAGTAGTAGAACGTAGTAAGATATATGTACCTAAAATATCAGCAGAAGGAAGTAAAGACCCAGTACTATCAGCATATTGTACAATTGATGGTATTTCTGAGAAGAAAGCACAATTAGTAAAAGATAAATATGATGAAGTACATAAACTATGTCATGCAACAATAGATGAAATCTGTGAGATAAAAGGAATTGGTGAAAAAATGGCTGAAAAGTTAAAAGTGGTATTTCATGAATAATGAAGCCCCCAATTTTTTCAAAATTTCAAAAGTAGGTAATACTAAAAGGGTGAAATGGTAATATGTATGTACAATTAGAAGAAAAAAATTTCAACAATGAATGTCCATCATGTGGATCACCAGATATAAACATAATAAGAGAATACAGCAATGGAATTGTTACTTTAACTAAATATAGATGTCTGACATGTTTAACGACCTTTGATGTATGTCCAGATTATGAGAAGTGGTAAAAATGATAGTAGCTTGTAATAGCAAAAAGTGTACAATAATATGCAAACATAGAACACCACATGAAGAAGGAACTGGATGTAAACATGGTAAATGTCATCATGACATCGGAGCAGACTGTGTAACAATAGAGGAGTTGTTAGGGTGATTCAAGCAGAAATTAAATTTGAAGACAATGGAGCACGTATAGTAGTACTTGGACGTGATAAAGATGGAAACAGAACAAAACAAATGCATAAATTTCAGCATTACTTCTACGCACCCGATCCCA
>Ga0265322_10000223_pt1 | contig 25250 bp, 18 predicted proteins | sample 41222metaG_FD_193584 | JGI IMG/M metagenome (GOLD analysis project Ga0265322, IMG submission 193584) | Rhizosphere microbial communities from Carex aquatilis grown in University of Washington, Seatle, WA, United States - 4-12-22 metaG | ecosystem: Host-associated > Plants > Roots > Rhizosphere...
ATAGTGGCGGGGGTGCGATTATTACGTGGCAGGATTGGCGCAACGGTAACTATGATATCTATGCACAGCGGATTAACGCCGATAGTACGGTACAATGGACCGCTAATGGTGTCGCAATTTGTACGGCAACGGATAACCAGAATGTTCCAACCATCACCGGCGATGGAAGCGGAGGAGCAATTATCACCTGGCATGATAATCGCAGCGGTAACGAGGATATCTATGCGCAACGTATCAACGTCAATGGTACAATACAGTGGACTGCAGACGGTGTTGCTGTATGCACAGTGGCGGGTGGCCAAGGTTATCCAATAGCGGTTAGTGATGGCAACGGGGGCGCGATCATTGAATGGTTTGACTATGGCAACGCATCCGACGATAATATCTATGCACAAAAGATCAGCGCTAGTGGTACACTACAATGGCCCGCAAGCGGTGTCGCTATCTGCACAGCAGCCGGTTATCAGGGCGCTGAAGTTATTGTAAGTGATGGCAGTGGAGGAGCGATCATCGCATGGGAAGATCAACGGAACGGAAGCGATGATGATATCTATGCGCAACGAATATATAGTAGTGGCGATCTTTATACAAGTGTAAAAGACGGCAGTGATGGCGTTCCGAATGAATTTGCGCTTGTACAAAATTATCCAAATCCGTTCAACCCATCCACAATGATCCAATACGCGCTACCAACTAGCGAGCATGTGAGGATTTCCGTCTATAATGCACTCGGCCAGGAAGTTGCCACGCTCGTCGATGAGCTTCAGATTGCAGGGTACAAGTCGGTAAACTTCGATGTATCAAATCTATCGAGCGGTGTGTATTTTTACCGGATTGTTGCAGGAAATTTTGGTCAGACTAAAAAGATGGTTTTGATGAAGTAAAGAACGCATCGCAATTGATTTGAACAAAACCCCAATCTTAAAATGGTTGGGGTTTTTCATTTCTATTATCAATCTGATCCTCCATAACCCACCCTTAACCCAACCTTTCCCCATCTCTCCCAACGGATCGAGAACGAGCAATGGATTTCTGAGAATGGGGGAGAAATAAATGAGGGGCGAAAGAGGTGATTGACAATCTCACGAGATTTGCATATTCTAAGAGATATAAATCGGAACTTTCACTCCGGATAGTTCGTTCTTGCTAAGAGTTTAAGGCGTTTGTTCACTACAATTCAAACAACTGTAACGTAAGGTGTATACCATGACGAAATATGCGTTAATCTTCCTCCTGTTTGTGTTCGTGACTTTTAGTGTTTCTATCGTCTCTGTTTCAGCGCAAATCAAACAGGGACATCCAAAGGTATTCGATACGACCGATCCCGATCAGCGCTTCTCTGTTTCCCATTCGGGGGAGACATTGGACGAGTCACTCAAAAAACTTACTATTCCCGATTCGACACAGGTGATTCGGGCGGAGATAGAATCCACGCCGGCATATCGTGATACGTACGGTCCGTTGCACGATCCACTCCCTGCCGTACAATTCGATGAATATCTTCTCAATCATAATATGAGCATCGCTTCTGACGGTAAATATTATTATACAATCAACGGGGGAAATGCGGCCTGGGGCAGGATAAAGCGCTATACACTCGCTGGCAAGTTCGTCGATTCAGTCAACGTTGGCATCGATGGACGCAGCATCATGTACAACAAGGCCGACGGATTTTTATATGTCGGAGGGTGGAACGGGAATTTATACCGGATGACGTATGCAGGTCGGGACGTTGAATTACTTTACAGCAATTTGTTTGATTACAGTGAAGCAAGTCCGGCAATGAGCGAGGACGGGAATTATGTTTATGGGTTTTATGCCGGGAAGCTCAAAAAGTATTCAATCGCGGATGGAAGCGTTGTTGAGTCATTAACAGGGCTTCACTGTGGTTATGGAAATTTAGGGGGCGATGGCGCTGTTGCTGTGGATCAGGATTACATATACACATGGGATGCCGTTGCAAAGACCGTTTTTGTCTATACTCATACGGGTGATTCTGTGCGCTCGTTCAGCCTGCACGCCGGTGATAATGGTATGTCTCTTTCCTTCGTCAACGGGCGGTTGTTCGTCTCCCGCGACGGTGATTATGGAACGGGAACATGGTACGGATATGATGTTCGTTCATTTACTTTCCGGGGAGGTGGTGTAACACGGAAACCGTTGCCGCCCGGGAAGCCCGGATGCTGATGCGACGTTAATATGTACTCGTTCCTTAGCTCCCGGACTGGGTGAATAATCATCGCGAGCAGGTTGACTGTGTCGCGATTTCTCCATCTCGCTTCAAAATCGAAACTCTTCAATTTCTTTCGATCGGAAACCCTACTTTTCATACAGTCTGTCTCCGTGGGAATTCTGAATTCCCTTCTGGTTTACCCATGAGAAGTGTTCAAGCTTACCTGCATGATGAATGCCACCTCGATCATCGTAGCACACAATCACTCTCTCAATGATTTCCGGGTTTCCCCAACAGATTGACATCGAGCAATTTATTTCTCAGGGCGATTACCGTTCGATGATTTAAAACTTAATATTCGTGAAGGAATATTATCGTAAGAAGTAATTCTTGTAAATCCGACTACGAAAAAGTGAGAATCTCCCCTCAGCCCATTGTAGGTTGTCGCGGGGTATAAACTTAATATTTTCCTTCAACACAACCACTCTAAAAAAAAACTCAAACAGTTTATCACTGATTGAGGTCTTCTGTAGTCCATGTAGCGGGGGGCACGCTACAGTGTGTACCTACAAATCTTGAAAACAATATTATCACACTCGGAGAGTTCAAATTTTAAAGGGATCGCGTTTTTTTTTCACTCAGATTTGATTATAGATGAGGGCAGGCACCAATATACTTTATTCTAAGTTCAAAACAGATCACTTTTTTTGGGGGGTAGGTCGTAGCCAAAGTGATTTTAATCTTCTTTCAAGACATTGATAATCTTCGTTTTTCTGCCTACATTCTCCAACGCTATGAGCATCTCTATCATATCATCCATTTCATCTGTGACGAAGTGGTTCCTTTTTCTCATGATGATTGCATCTATTTCCTGCGTTGCCATTTCTCAGATGGCGGATACTCATTTTTCCTCCTCATATATTTCTGTGGACGACGGGCTTTCCCAGAGCACGGTAACATCCATTCTTCGGGACCGGGAGGGCTTTCTCTGGTTTGCTACTGCTGACGGATTGAATCGTTACGATGGAGCCGCCTTCACCGTTTTCAAGCATGATCAACATGATGAGCAAAGCATTTCTTCGAACGTACTTGCTCCACTTGCATTAACCGGTCAAGGAACAATCTGGATCGGTACATCAACCGGTCTTGCAAAGTATGAAAAGAGAACCAATGCTTTCTCAATTGTCTCTCTGAACTCAAAAAATTTGTTGATCAACGATCAAAGCCAGATTACACAATTGCTCTGTGATAAGAATAAGGTTCTTTGGGTTGGAACAACTACCGGACTTACGACAATCCCATTGGAAGCAAATTCAATTTTCCACGGCGAATTGAATGATACACTCAAGCATGCCCTACATGGAGATAGGGTGTTTTCGATATTTGAAGACCGAAATGGCATTATATGGATCGGAGCAGGGAAAAATCTACTCGCATTCAATGAAAAACAATCTACCGTAAAAAATATCCCGATTCCTCATCCAATAGCGACAATAGAATCAATTTATGAAGATTCTTTCGGTATACTTTGGTTTGGTACGGATGACTCCAGACTTCTTCGGTATGATCCTCGAAACGATACGGATTCTCGATGGACTGTTTACCTTCTCCGCTCCGATAACTTGAAAACTCTTTTAGGAAATTTTATCACGGCGATCACCGAAGATCGTGCAGGTCATTTGTGGGTAGGAACACGATCGCTGGGACTATTTCAATTTGATCGTACGGGCCATGAATGGATTCGATTCATTCCCCCTCCTGTAGACCAGCGTTTTGAAGGTGTGACGTCGCTGTTTGTTGACCGGTCAGGGCTGCTTTGGGTTGGCTATGATGGTGCGGGAATTCTCAAAATCAATCCGAATCCCGTCAAATTTCATCGTATCATTCTTCCCGATACGAATCCATTGACCAGCGGTGAAAATTTTCTTAAGCCGGTCATTGCCGACCATCTGGGACGGCTCTGGATCGGAACGTATGATCAAGGACTGACCATGCTCGATCGGAAAAAAAATGAACGCATGCATTTTGTCCATGATCAACATACTTCCTCAAGCCTTTCCGATAATTCCCTCCTTTCTCTCGTTGAAGACCATCAGGGAAGGGTATGGATTGGAACAGTCACCGGGGTGGATTGCTATAATGAGAAGGCGAAATCTTTTCTTCATTATTCAACATTATTTTCACCAACCGACTCTGTTGAAGATGGAGAAGTTTGGTGCTTGGCAGTTGATGCTTCGGATACTCTTTGGGCATGCACGAGCTTAGGGCTCTTAAAGTTTAATGAAGAAAATAAGGAATTTCAAACAGTTATATCTACGAATACCCAAAAAAGTAATTGGGTGACGTGCATGGCCTTCGATACGGATTCCTCTCTGTGGCTGGGTACGGCAAAAACGGGAGTACTCCACATAAATCGCACCGGGACGATTGTGGAAAATTTTTCGACAAGCAAACCCAATACCGTGCCAATCAATTTTATCAAGTCGCTTATGTTTCAAACCGACGGGGTACTTTGGATCGGAACGGTTTCGGGTCTTTGCCGTTACGATACGAAAAGAAAATCATGGATAGCGTACCATCTGAGGGATGGTTTACCGGATGAAACAATATATGGTATTCTGCCTTCCGATTCTCATACAATGTGGTTCAGTACGAACAAAGGGCTTGTGCGGATGAATACGAACGACCTCACACACCCACTCTTCCGATGCTATACTCCGGAGGATGGCCTTCAATCATACGAGTTTAATTCGAATACATATTTCAGGGCGGCGACAGGGGAAATGTTCTTTGGCGGGATCAACGGATTAAATAGTTTTTTCCCCGATTCTGTGATCGATAACCCAAATATACCGCCGATAGTTCTTACGGCATTTAAGAAATTTGATCTGCCGTTTGATCTCGGGCAGGCGACAGAAACTGCGAAATCGATTACGCTTAGATATAGCGAATCGGTATTTTCATTTGAGTTTGCAGCACTGGAGTTTACTAGCCCTCATCGTAATGCATACGCATATAAAATGGAAGGATATGACCGCGATTGGGTGCAGTGCGGAAACTTGCATCAAGCGCGCTATACCAATCTTGATCCCGGAGAATATGCTTTTCGAGTGCGGGGATCAAATAATGATGGTGTGTGGAACGAACAAGGCATTGCCGTTGCCATTTCCATCGTACCTCCGTTCTGGCGCACACTCTGGTTCTTTACCGTCGTAGTAGTCTGTCTTGCCGGAATGTTCGGTGGCGTTGTTCGGTATCTATCTGTTCGGAAGATACGCCAAAAGCTGGAACTTCTTGAACGGGAAAAATCGATTGAGCTACATCGTCAGGCGACGCGTGAACGAATTGCTCGCGATCTTCACGATGAAGTTTCCTCTACGCTGAGCAGCATGTCGCTCTTTGCCGAATCTTCGAAACTTCGTATGCAATCCGACTCACAGGATGCCAAAGGAGTTCTCTCACGTCTTCACGATATGGCTCGGGAAGCCGAGGAAGCGATGGAACAGGCGGTGTGGTCACTCGCTCCCAACCATCAGCAGCTTAGCCATTTATTGTCCCGAATTCACGACGTTGCAATTGAACAATGCGGTGAGCATCAAATCCATTGCGTGGTTCACTTGCCGGAACTTCAGGACGATTTTGTTCTTTCAGATGTCGTTCGAAAAAACTGTTATTTAATTTTCCGTGAAAGTCTTGCTAATATTATCCGACATTCCGGCGCCGGAAATACGGAACTCTCTCTTGAGGTGTCGGAATATAGTTTTCGGATGATTGTGAAAGATGACGGCAACGGTTTCGATACAAATACGCCGAACGTAAAGTCCCGTGGCGGTAACGGTTTGAAGAATATCTCATCGAGATCGGCGGAAATGGGCGCTTCAATTGAAGTCCATTCCCAACTCGGCAAGGGAACAACTTTAATTTTATCAATGCAAATAGCGCAAATGCGCTATTGAATTGTTCACCACACTGTGGTTCATTATAAGAATTATTGTTTTTACAAAAGTATGGATATGAAAGGAACACAAAACGTCATTCGCGTAGCAATTGTTGAAGATCATCCCGCATATCGTGAAGTAATTAGCGAAATTATTGAAGGAACACCGGGACTCCAACTCATCGGTGTATTCAGCGCAATTGAAGGCGCAGTCGATTCGCTGGCAGAAGCTGAAATTATTCTTATGGATATCGGTTTACCCGGTATGAACGGAATCGAAGGTGTTATCGGGGTGAAAAAGAAGAATCCGGCCGTCAAAATAATTATGGTCACCAATTATAATGATGATGAAAGGGTGTTTCAAGCCATAGCAGCCGGTGCAGATGGTTACCTGTTGAAGAAAACATCGACGACGAAAATTCTTGAAGCCATCAATGAGACGATGCAAGGCGGAGCAACCATGGCGCCGTTTATTGCCCGTCGCGTTCTCGATGTTCTGAAAAGTCAAACTCACATCGTTCCCGACGAAAGCATACTTTCCGGCCGCGAACGCGAAGTGCTTGGACTACTGGTCGAAGCGATGAATTACAAATCGATTGCCGAGAAACTCTTCATCAGCCCCGATACTGTCCGCAATCATATCCGCAATATCTACGAAAAGCTCCACGTGCATTCCCGATCCGAAGCGGTCGTAAAAGCGATCCGCCAAAATCTCATCTGATTTCCTCTTCAAGAATGATACATTTGCGCTATTGATACCTGAACCGCAGGATTGTATTTTTTAATAAGGAAAAAATCTGCAATCCACACTTACGGAAAGGTATCATTATGAATATTTTCTACAGAATTTCTGTTCTTTTATCATTAATTGTTCTCTCTCAGTGGTCACTCAACGCGCAGTGGGTAAAGTGCGTGAATGTTCCGGGGAATGACAGCATTTATACTACTCCGGCCGGCGTTGGGCTGAGAGATCTTGCTGTTAATGGTTCGAGGTTATTCGCAATGCGGATAGCATCGGTTGATTCGATTTTTTACAGCGACGACAACGGCTCGACTTGGCATGTCAGCAAACCGCCTGGTGTGGTAATCTCCGGAACCACATATTACCCTTCGCTGGCGCATGTTTTTGTCCATGACGGAACGATCTTTTCTTCGGGTACACAAGGAACCTCAAACGGAACGCTCTCTTTATGGCGCTCAACCGATAATGGAGGCACATGGGTCGCACAAAGTAATGGTCTCACAAGTGCCGATCAAGGACCAGTAACGCAGGTATTATATGGAACCGGAAGTACATTGTACGCCGGTACCGAGCATAGCGGAATAATGCTTTCGACCGACAATGGATCGAATTGGCAACGTGCACGACATGGAATAGCAACCTACTCTCTTGCAGGATTGACCTTTTATGTCGGTATTAAAGGATTAGTTGCCATCGGTAATGATCTCTTTGCCGGACTTGACGGCAACACTAGCGCAGTCGGCTTTGGTGTTGTTCACACGACTCTCGGCGATACATCATGGACAACTGTAAGTACAGGACTGCCAACAAATTCCGTTATAGCGGCAATGGTCGCAGTTGGTTCAACACTCTATGTATCAGCTTCATCGTATGGTACATTTGTGTATGGAGTTTATAAATCAACGGATCTTGGTGCTTCGTGGACAACGGTAGCAACTGGTTTGCCGTACCCGGGAACTGTGAAAAATCTTTTTGCTTCCGGTAGTACCATTTTTGGTTTTTCGGGGGTAGGTTTATATGAGCTAAACAATAACGACACTACTTGGACGGCAGTGAACAGTACTGGGCTTCCCAACACATACAGTATTGAACAATATGCGGTGGTTGGGACGACTATGTTTATCACTGGCTTGGATCTTTCCGTGTCATTGAAGGCAACAACGCACGTGTGGAAACGCGCACTTTCTGAAATTACCGAAGTCCGTGAAGTTTTTTCAACTATTCCTCAATCGTTCTCACTCAAACAAAATTATCCGAACCCATTTAATCCGAGCACGAAGATACAGTTCGATATTCCTCGTTCAGGGTTTACGAGTTTGAAAGTATTTGACGTGCTGGGGAGGGAAGTGGCCACGCTTGTCAATGAAAATCTCCATGCCGGAAGTTATGAAACGACGATTGATGCTTCAAACCTTGCAAGCGGAGTGTATCTCTATACACTACATGCCGGAACATATTCTGAAACAAAAAAAATGCTTTTGACAAAATAATAATTCTCCCATCGACCCACACACTTTAAATGGAACAACCATGACGTTCTTAACGAAATTGCTTTTTTTTGCAGTTCTGTTTTTCACTCTATCTCCATTATATATTCCAACCGCGACAGCCGGTGACAGCCACAAAGTATGGACAATCAAAACAGACGAAGATGTGAAATCACAGTTCTTTCTTGAAGACGGCAAATACTTCTTTGTCAGAGCAAAAGACTATCTGTATCTCTTTGACGGTGAGGGAGGAAAACAAATCTGGTCAACTCAGGTGCCGAATTACGAGAAGAAGGGTCCAAACATAAAGTGGGATGACAACAAGAAGTACATTGTCTCCAATGGCAATAAAGAACTCATCTGCTACGATGTCTACACCGGAAAAATTCTCTGGCAGCAAAAATACCAGGACATCAATCAAAGCGATTTCCTGGGCTACGATGAACTTGCGGAAGGTGCAATGCTTCAGTACGGGGACATGGACATTATGATCAATTTGGAAACGGGGCACGAATTGTGGCGTGGCAAGCACGAAGCCAATGGCGATCGTAAGGGAAAAGACCTACCGACATTCTGGTCCACTCGATGGAATACCGACAATCGTATCCTCTTCGCGACATCGGATGGTTTGGTGCTCATCGATGCAAAAACCGGAAAGGATCTCTGGAAAAAAGAGGCTGACCTGAGTAAGGAAGAGAACGTCAAACCGGTGACATACTATGGCAAGAATGCGCTCATTATGTACGACAACGACATGATTGGGTTTGTCGATCTCGTCAATGGAAAGGAACTCTGGACAAAAAAAACCAAGATCGGTGATATCCAGGGCTATTTTACAATCAAAAACGTGAATGGTACCGATTATCTGCTCTTGTCATTTGACGATACGCAAGCGATGGTGAATCTCACAAGCGGCACGATTGCTTGGGAAACAAAACCGGCCGAACTGATCGGCATGATGAAACAATATCGGATTATGGATGAGGGAAAAAACCTACTTTGTTATCTCAAGCAAAAGCGAAAGTCCGGAGATGAAAAAGGTACGTACTTCATTCTGTGCAAACTCGAGATGGCGACAGGAAAGGTACTCTACAAGGAAAAAATTGCATTCACAGACTGGTCTGCGTCGTTGTCTATCGCCAAATCCTTACTCGGTGTTCAAGCAAAGATCATCGATTTTTTGGGACATACCAATGCTATGAGCAAAGTACTGGATCCCTACCTCGAAGAAAGTCGTTATGGTTTCGACGTAACGGAGTACAGCGTGGATGACGATGTTGTGTTTCTCATTCGTGGCGACAAGGGATCCGAGAATATGGAAAATCCCCTGACGAGAGATGGAGACGGTGAAGGAATTGTACGAATCAACCTTGAGACCGGGAAGGTCGCGTACCGTTCTTACTTTCCACTCAACAAGACGAATTTCAAACTCTGGGGAGCGGATTTTGATTACGACGCTGCGCCGAAACCAATTGTTCAGGGTGATAATCTTTTTGTGGTCGGGGCGGAGCGTATGGTGTCTGTAAACCTCAAGACAGGACAAATCAATTGGAAAATCGATCAGGATCTCGGCTTCCCGACCTCTCTGCATCTTTATGACAACACCTTGTTTCTAAAAGTCGGTCATCAGGCATTCGATGTTTCCATTGATGCAAAGAGCGGAGACATCAACGCCAAAAAGGCGTGGAACAAAGACCCGTATCGACTCTATGCGATCGACCCCGCCGATGGAAAAGTGATATGGAAAACCGACTTCAAAAACGACGCCGGACTTGGCATGAAAGATAATCAAGCATTCATCGATACACTCACAAAAACATTCTATGGTGCAGATGAAAAAGAGATGTTTGCTGTTCAACTTTCGCGGGATGGCGGCGGAAAGAAATTATGGTCACTCAAGTTCGATGACGATATGAAAGTCGGAAATCTTGATCATGAACATTGTTACTCCGTGACACGGCACTCTTCGTCAAGCTCCAGCTGGGGATATAACTATACGACTATCACGACGACCTACGAGGCAACCGCGACGCAAGTGCTCTATCCGGTAGTATCTAACAATCATTTCATTGTGTTCGGCCCGTCGGGCATTTCTTCCGTGAGTATCGATGGCAAAGTACAATGGTCGACGAAATGGGAGTGGGATGCGAAGAAGGTGACGCTGCCACACTATTTCCTGAATAGCGGCAAAATCGTCACGATGGTAAAAGGCAACATTCAGCTGCTGGATGAGAACACTGGAAAATTATATTGGAAGGAAGAAGACAACTCGGATGCTACGCCGATTATCCCGCCGAGCAATAAGTATCTCTACTTGCTTGAGAAGGACGAAGTGCATGTCTATACAATACAATGAAAGAATAGATAGGTTTCAATCTTACAAGTCGACAATTTTGTGATAACGAAGAAAATGATTCTCACAAAATAACATAATTATTGCTTCATGATTAGATTTTCGGATATAACAACGCTCCCAGCGGAGAAATCTGGCGGGATGATTTTAATGTTAGCAGGTTCGTATCGGGGTCGGCGAAAAAATAAGCCGAATCTTTTCAGAATCGGCTTTTTGTGTAGCGGGGGCACGCTACAGTGTGCACCTGCAAGTCCTTTTGCCGAAATAATTACCATAGGAAACCTGAAAATATAAAGATCCTCTCTAAAAAAATTCGGGAATCTTAAAACCGCCTTAGAGGCTAATCACGGAAAGGTAGGTTCTCACCATGGGTATTTTTTGAGAAAATAGTTTAAGAAAAAACTGGTTTTGAAAACAAAGAACTTACAGTCGGATATTATTTATATTTACGCATTAGAACATCGATAGTTCTGGAAAGGGTAAAACTATCCACTGGGAAGGCTAAGTAGATCCTGCCAGTGGCAGAAACATTTTTTTCATATCAGGTTGCCAATTCTTGATATTGAAAAATTACTAACTTAAAATTGGTACATAATTCGGCGGTAGGTCACTGAAAACTTTCTGAGGCGTGGGCATAACAGGAGATCCGAATACGAGTAACTTAAAACGGGATGACTATTCTGGCTCATCCCGTTTTTATTTTCATCTTAAAGCTTATCCGCCTACTTCTTAACTTTGATTAACCTGCCATGTTTTTTCGAAGTACTCGGCATCCTCTTCATTGCGCGGATGAACACCCAAAACGATACGGCCTTTTTTGATACCTGATTCATATAATTTTGCCGTTTCTTTCGGAATTCCCGCTCCTACAAGCGCACCTATCACTCCACCAGCAACACTACCTGCGCCTGCGCCTGCCAAACCAGCAGCAAGCGGTCCGACAATAATTAATCCAAGTCCCGGAATGACGAGGCTTGTTCCAATCGCCGCGATAACACCGGCAATGGCACCAACAGTGCCGCCAATAACGGAGCCCTTGCCCGCACCTTCAGCAGCTTTAGTTCCTATTTCTGTGTTTTTCACAGCACCGGAGAAATGTTTTTTGCGCGTTTCGTCAGACATTATTACATTAATGTCGTCTTTGGTATAACCTCTGTCGTGCAAGGTTTGGTAAGCACGCTCCGTACTCGGACGGTCATTAAACATTCCTACGACCATACCGTACTCTGTTGTTGTGGGTTCCGAGGTTTGATTCTTGAATTTTTCCATTTTTATCCTCACTTCTAAGAAATGATAATTATATTATGAATTAGTGTTACACTTGCTGATCTAAAAGGTTGAGCTGATCACTTTATATTGGATGAGACAACGCCACCTTCTGTAGCATTCAATCGGATGATAAACCCCAAACAACCACACAACGATTCAGGTTTTCCGTACGAGGCACGAAGCAAATTGTACTGTGCCCCCACAATACAAATACTCCTGAATGATAAATGATTGTGAACGTCGCTTACCGCAATGTGTCACCAGATTTAGGTTAAAATGCCCCTCCTTATCGACAATCGGTCCGACGGAGGCTATCTGGGCTTATGTTGTTTTTCGGTGAGGCCCGCGAACCTACAGAACCTAACCGGCAGATATTACTGCAACGCCGTTGAAATAAAAATCTGTGTTTATAATTTAAGTTTATCTGAAGGCCGATCAATCGCCCAATGGGATGAATAAAGGGCTACTGCTCGTTAATGATCCTAATCCCTTTTTCTTGTACTTTGGAGAAGAATGCTTCGAGATTCTTCGGACGGTTCATGCTAAGGTAAAGCGTAACCCCAAATACTCACGCAAGAAAGGAGTAACAGCTAATCCAGGGCGGTGTCAATTGCGGCGGGTTTGTTTCCGTTTCCACACATTGCTTGTCCATAAATGATTGCTTATCTTTACAACAATGATCCGAACCTATAGTACGACCTAAATAAGACGAGTTTATCAAGATGAAGAAAATTCGATTACTTATTATTGAAGATAATCGACTTCTCCGTGACGGCATCGTTACGTTACTGAAAAAGCATGGTGAATTCGAAGCGATTTCTGCACTGGAATTCCATGACGATCTGACGACAAAAATGCAAAGCTTCAAACCGAATGTTTTGCTTCTCGATCTCGGGTTACGAAACCAGAGCAGCCTGCGTCTCGTGAAAGAAACGAAAATACATCATCCGAACGTATACATTATTATGATGGACTTGATTCCCGCACAGGATGAAATCTTTGAGTTTGTACGTGCCGGAGTATCGGGGTTTATCCTCAAGGATGCGACGATCGGGGATTTTCTAAAAACCATTAAAACAGTTTACCATGGTTCCAAAGTATTGCCTTCGCTTTTGACCGCCTCACTTTTTTCTCAGATTATCGAACACGCGATTAACGGAGGAAACGAACCTTTCTCCAAACTTATGGAATCAGTACGCATGACAAGAAGAGAACGGCAAGTGATTATGTTTATTTCTCAAGGCATGACCAATAAGGAAATCGCACAAAAACTTGATCTTTCAACGTCTACTATAAAGAGCCACATTCATAACATACTTGAGAAGTTGGCAGTTCATACGCGAGTGCAGATCGCCCAATATGCTCACACCTCAGAACATTCTCAGGCAAAAGCGAACACCATTACCGAGTAGTGAATAGACGTTTGGAAATAGCATAATGTATAAAGTTTAGCGAGAAGAACTATGAAGAAGAAAACAATTCCTAAACGATCTCCGAAAAAGCAAAGAATCAATGCCAGTGAATTACCCTCCTCAAGTAATTCATTTTATGTCGTCGGCATTGGTGCGTCTGCCGGCGGTTTGGACGCTCTCGAAAGATTTTTTAGAAATATGCCTGAGAGTAGCGGTATGGCGTTTATCGTCGTGACGCATTTGGATCCAAATCATGTCAGCATTATGCCTGAATTGGTTCAAAAATCCACCAAGATGAAATTATTTCAAGCTGAAGACGGAATGATTGTTGAACCTAATCATGTGTATGTTGCGCCGGCGAATCGGGATTTAGCAATACTTCACGGAACAATTCAACTTATAGAACCTCCCGAGGCACATGGATTCCGGCTTCCTATTGATTATTTCTTTAAATCACTCTCAGTAGATTTAGGTGAAAGAGCTATTTGTATTATCCTCTCCGGTATGGCTTCCGACGGTACGGCCGGGTTAAAATCCGTAAAGAGTGAATTAGGAATGGTGATGGTTCAGGATCCACCATCGGCAAAATTCGATGGTATGCCAAGTAGTGCCATTAAAACCGGATTAGCAGATTACATCCTTACGCCTGAAGAAATGCCGGAAGTGTTGATCAAATATGCCTCCCAAAAAGTTAAAGGTGTTTTGTTAGATCGGGCGATTACCGATGGTAAGATTCCCGATACGTTTCAGAAAATCTTCATACTGCTCAGAAATCAGACCGGTAACGACTTTTCGCAGTACAAGCAGAATACAATTTACCGGCGGGTTGAAAGAAGAATAGCTCTTTCTCAATTGGATAGTCTTCCAAATTACATCCGGATGCTTCAGGAAAACCCCGCAGAAATTCAAAGCTTATTTAGAGAACTTCTCATTGGAGTGACAAATTTTTTCAGAGACCCGCAAGCCTTCGAAAAATTAAAGAAGATATTATTGGAGTTGGTAGAAAGTAAACCGGATAACGGCCAGATAAGGGTTTGGGTGACCGGATGTTCCACCGGCGAAGAAGCGTACTCCGTTGCAATTCTATTACGGGAATGCATGAATGAAGCGAAGAAAAACATCAACGTGCAGATATTTGCAACTGATATTGATAGTATTGCGATTGAAAAAGCCCGCCTTGGTTCATTTTCGGGCATTGCATCCGATGTGGATAAAGAGCGTTTGAACCGTTTCTTTACTTCCGAGGGTAACCACTTTCAAATTCGAAAAGAAATTAGAGAAATGGTGATCTTCGCACAGCAGAGCGTTATTAAAGACCCGCCATTTACCAAACTCGATTTGATTACCTGCCGTAATCTTCTCATCTATTTCCTACCTGAATTGCAGAAAAAACTCATTCCCATATTCCATTATAGCCTTGTGCCGAACGGAATATTATTCCTCGGTTCATCGGAAACGATAAACGTGTTTGTTGATTTGTTTTCGATTGTCGATAATAAATGGAAACTGTACAAAAGAAGAGATTCCATATACTCGGCACAACCTTTTATGGAATTCCCGATATCGCACCCAGTAGCAGAACCTGACAAGACTCATCCCATAAAGGTCGAAATGAAAAACATTGCCCAGCTCGCGGAAAAAATCATACTACAAAGTTATTCTCCCAATTGTGTAATAGTAGCCGCAAATGGAGATATAATGTATATTTATGGAAGAACCGGCAAATATCTGGAGCCTACACAAGGCGAAGCGAAGATGAACATTTTTGAGATGGCACGCGAAGGATTACAACAAGAACTTTCGGCATCGGTGAGAAAAGTGTTGTCAAGTAAGAAATCATTAACCGTCGAAGGAATAAAGATAAAAACGAACGGAAGCAGCCAGATCATCAATCTTACGGTCCAACCGATCAAAGAACCAAAAGAAATGTTGGGTTCCTTGTTGATCATTTTTGAGGAAGCACTACCGCAAAAAAAAGTGCTGGCTTCAAAAACAAATCGTTATGAAAAGAAATCGCAACTCATCATCAAAGAACTTGAGCGCGAACTAAAATCTACGAAAGAAAATTTGCGGTCAACCATTGAAGAATTGGAAACCTCCAACGAGGAACTTAAATCGACCAACGAAGAGATACAATCAACAAGCGAAGAGATGCAAAGTTCAAATGAAGAATTGGAGACTTCCAAAGAAGAATTACAGTCGCTCAACGAGGAATTAGTTACAGTAAATACCGAGCTGCAAAATAAGAACGATGATTTATCGATTATCAATAACGATATGAAAAATCTGCTGGAGAGTATTGATATCCCGACGATCTTTCTCGACAATAGTTTATGTATCAAACGATTTACGTTTCACGCAACAAAGGTTGTGAACCTGATTACTTCCGACATTGGGAGGCCAATAAACCATATAGCAACAAATCTTGAATATGATAAACTTATTGAGGATGCAAAAGAAGTTTTACGAACCCTTGTATATAAAGAAATAGAGTTGCAAACCAAGGAGGGAATCTGGTATCAAATGCGGATATTACCATACCGGACGACAAACAACGTGATTGATGGACTTGTGATTACGTTTACACCTATTCATCAGGTAAAAATTGCTTACGAAAAGATTCATAAGTTAAACCAGGAGATACAGCTTGCGCGTGAGTATTCCGATAATATTGTTGATACGGTGAGAGATGCGCTTCTTATTCTTGATAAGGATTTGAAAGTTCTTTCCGCTAACAGGGCTTTCTATAAATTATTTAACACTGTCAGCGAACACACTGTCGGCAAATTTGTTTACGACCTTGACAATAAAGGTTGGGAAACGCCTAAACTGCGTGAGCTTCTTGAGGAAATTCTTCCGCAAAACAAATCTTTTGAGGATTATGAATTCGAATACAATTCTGTAAATGCAGGCAGAAAAAAATTATTCTTGAATGCCCGTGAGATTTTTCAAGGAGATGCAGAATCTAAACTCATTCTTCTCGCAATCCAATACCAAAACATAAAATAGGGGAAAGCCCAAAATGAAACGCACCCAAAAAAGTTCAAAAAAAGTCATTAAGAGAAAAGTGACAAAGACAATCGGGTCAAAAGTCAGCAAATCTGTCGCAGATAAAATTAATGATGTTCAAAAACTGGTACATTCGCTCCAGGTGTATCAAATTGAACTGGAACATCAAAACCAGGAGCTGAGAATTACTGAAGAAGAATTGGAAGAATCAAGAACTAAATATATCAACCTCTTTGATTTTTCACCAATACCCTACTTTACACTGGACTCGAGTGGGATAATTAAGGAAGTAAATCTAAACGCCGCCAAAATGCTTGGAATTGATCGAAACAAATTAATCGGAAGTAATATTAAAGTGTATGTCCCGCTCGAGGAAAAGACTGACCTTAATACGTTTATCAAAAAACTTTTTAATTCAACCACAAAACAATCCTGCAAACTAAAAGTGATAAACAAAGATAAACGCGTATTCTATGTTTTGCTGGAGGGCATAAAGTCGGACAATATAGTGGAATCAGATCAACAATGCCAGATCGCGTTAATCGATTTGACGGAGTACAAGAAACTGGAAGATTTAAATAAAGAATTATCCGAAGAACTTACATTACTCAGGGCTGCAAAAAAATAAATTCATCTGGAATTTGTTCTCGGGTAGCGCCACCTTGGAGAAGCTCAATTACGATTGCAATTTAAATCGCTTTTTAGAGTAGGTCAACATCCTTTCTAAAATTCTTCTTTCCATAAGTATTAACTAATCATTGAAGCATCGAGTATTGCTAATCCGAGTAAGACATTCACGCACGTGAAGAAGATGGTGTTGATGAAATAGTTCTCCAGGAATAACTGAATACAAAAAAAACCCTTATCCGGAAAAGATTAGGGTTTTCTAATTGCCTCCCACATCTCTTCACCCTAACCCACCCGTTAATCCAACCTTTTCACATCTCTTCTAACGGTCGGCTGTGGAGATGGCTTCCAACCGGGAGAAGTATTAGTCCATTTATCATCCCACTGACTGATTGATTTTCAGATCAATATAGGAGTATCTTATAGTAATGATGCAGTTGAATCTTCAACCCAAAAAAGGAGAATCATATGGAAACCTTAATAATCGTACTCTTGGTAATTTTCGTATTGGGGGGTGGCGGCTGGGGATACTCCCGTTGGCGCCGGTAGACTCAATGAAAAATGAACCCAACTCGACTGTAGAGCAGGTTGCCAAAATACAAAATCCTTAGAGAAAAATATGTGGTGAATAATGTTAGCAGGTTCGTATCGGGGTCGGGGAAAAAAATAAGCCGAATCTTTTCAGATTCGGCTTTTCGCGTAGCGGGGGCACGCTACAGTGTGCACCTACAAGTCCTAATTCCGAAATCATTACCGTTGGAAAGTTTATTGTATGATTACCCAATGAAGGAAATTAAATAACTGTAGACGGACTTCGAATTTGTTTTGAATAGAGTTGTAATCCTCCACTCAAGATATCGATTTCTAAACATATTGATTTATAATAAGTTACGGCTATTACACTTTGCAAATTTGATTTCTGTTGAAGAATAAATATAAACCCCAAGGCTAAGGTCAAGATTAGGCTGAATGGCATGCCAGAAAGAATTCTTCACAGGACTGTAATGCGGATTGATACAATTGCAATGGGTTATTTTTGAAAACCGGATTCTTGTAAAAACTGGGACTTTTGTTTTTTGACAAGAATGTTTATATTCCGTTGAGTTTTAAAGATTTAGATTTGTTATGGGGAATCATTTTTGAAGCAAACACATCTTTTTCATTGATCTGGATATTCAAATGATATTTGACGGGCGAGTATTCTCAGTGGGTTACATTTTCACATTTTTGGTATTAGCCAATAAGGAGTCGAATGTTTAATTCCGACCAAAACTTGGTCATAAGGCTAAAGCGAGGTGATAGCCGATCATGGACGGAGTTAAGGCGGATGACTTATTCGATTGTTTCAAGTTATATTAGAAGAAACAGTGGCATCGAACAAGATGTGCAAGATACGTTCGGCGGTGCAATCGAAATTCTATTGAACATGATTGTTGATAACGCTTGGATGTTGGAGTCTGTGGATATTGGGGCATATCTAATTGGAATATGCAAATATCAATGGTTGAAAACACTAAGAGAGAGGAAAAAATTTCCGGTAAGTGAATTACCACCAGATGACATTGGAATAATTGATCCCAATGGATACACAGAGGATGATGAAAGGAAGCTTGATGCACGACAACGGATTGCACAAGAGTGTAGGGAAAAACTTACAGAAAGGTGTAAAGCGATCTTACAATATTTTTATTTTGACGAATTTTCTATGGAAGAGATCGCACGTAAAATGAATTTTGCGAATGAGCGTGTAGCAATAACTGCAAAATCTAGGTGTATGGAGACACTTAGAAGATGTTGTAAGCCAATTGGAAATAAGGAGGAAAGGTATGATAACTAAAGAAAACAAATCGGAAATTATTGAACGATATTTGATGGGAAGGCTTTCGCTTTGGGAATTGGCGGAGATTGAAGAAGAAATCCGTACAGATTCCTCTTTTGCACAAGATGTAGCGTTTGAAAGGGATATACTCATCGGGATCAGAGAAAGCCGAAGATTAGAACTGAAAGAAAAATTAAAACAACTGGATGCAAAACCTAATATTTTCAGATTGCCGGCATTGTCAATTGACAGATCGACTTTAATTCGGTATGCTATCGCGGCATGTATTACTCTTTTTGTAACCGGATCTTTACTTTACCAAACCATCTCCAGCAATTACATACCTAACAGTAAGAAAGCACATTATTCAGTTAATGCGGATTAGATGGTGAACAAATAACAGGAATGCTATGAACGAAAACTCAAATAAGATTTTTCCTACAGTGATTGGTTCCATCCTCTTCGGCATATTAATCGTACTTATCGGAATTTTCTATCAAATTTCTAAGATTAACGACGCTAATAGGGTTACCCAGACCTATAAAATTTATAACGATTTAATTCAATGGGAAAAGGAACACCCCGACGCTAAAAAATGGATATGGGGTATCGATTCTTCATCATTAGCAAGAAACTATGATCGTTGGGAATTCGATGATTATCTTAGTTTCTATGAGGCACTTTACTCTCTCGAACAAAAGAATTTGACTGACCGAAAATTCACTTACGATATGTTTAGCGGAGAACTTGAAGGTATCTATGAAGCCAACAACTTTGAGCTTAAAAAGATGATTGATTCTATGAGGGTTAGTGATAATGATCCGGAAGATTATATCGGGGTTGAACATTTGTACAACGAATGGGAAAAAGATCGAAAGACAATGACAGGAGAACATAATCCTGCTAATAATAAGAAATAAGGAAGTTTTAGAGGTTTATAATCTTCTTCAAAATCCAGTTGAATCCTCTTGCTTGAATTCTTAATCCGCAAACAATTTCCACTTTTTTAATCCTCGATTTTCTCGATTCTTGCTTAGACCACGGGTTACCTTTTTAGAGTTTTGGTATAACCTATTAAGAAGGTAATCAAAGCGACAGTCTAATTTTTCAATACAACCATGAACATTCAAACAGTCAAAATTAACAATCATTACAATGTTCTTCTTAAGAATCCCTTATGGTTTCAGAAAAGAACGGCTATACTGGACCGGGATGGAAGAAAATGCCGGAATTGTGGTGGAACTAAATGTTTGAATGTTCATCATCGCCAATACCATTGTGATAAGAAGACCGGCAGGTTTGTTCTTCCGTGGAATTACGGCGATAGATATCTAATTACTCTTTGTACCAATTGTCATCAAATGGGACATTCAAAATTCAAAATTCCAACATTTACCATCTAATTATTATAAAAGGAGAGAATCATGAATTGGTTATCAAAAATTTGGGGGAAGTTTAACCCCAAAATTTCAGAACCTGCAATCCATAGTCCGGTAGAAGAAACCGCTTCTGTTGGTGAACAATCGGACATCCTTAAAGACCTCTTTGTAGATCAAGTGCCTCCCCAACAGCAAAATGATTCCGAACCAAACTTAGATAGCATTCTGAAACAATTTCTTGACAAGGATTATTCACCAAAAGGATTCAACGACGGTTACAGAACATACTCTGCCGAGAATCTTGAAAATAACATGCGCAAAATTAAGGCAGAATTTCGATATATGATCGATATGGTGATAGACAAGAACAACAAAGAAATATATTCTCTCGAAATTCAATTCATTGCTACCGAGGGCATTGACGAGCGAACATCAAAACAGCTTCAACGCAGAATTGAAGAATTGCAAAAACGTATAAAAGAACTTGAAAGGCAAAAGGAATTATCAGTCGATGATGAAGGACTGGTGATGTTTCCGATTCACAACTATCGTGAGGGATTTGTAAGGGGTATCCAAATATATCACGAGCAAAAATTCTTTGCTTCATCCACCGGACTATTTAATTAGGAGTTTAAAAAGCCATGCTAAAAATCTATTGTCTTTTAACGGGAGACGATTACGAATTGGTAAAGAGCGACACGCCGGCAAGTAAAAGAAAGGTTGCACTGTTAGCCACTTGCTTATTAGTCCCTGTGATAATGTGGTTTATAAACAGCGTGTTATTGGTGCATGAAGTTCTGATTGGATCATCGATTACGGCTATTGTATCGGGGATAATCGTTGCCTTAATCATATTTCTCATTGAGAGAGCAGTGATTATGTCGAACGGAAGTAGGACTATTGCTGTGTTCCGTGTGTGCTTAGGGTTGATAGTTGCCATATTGGGTTCAATTGCTTTAGACGAAGTTGTATTCAAAAGCGATATCGATCAACAAGTTGCAGAGAACAAACAAGCAATGATTCAACAGGATGTGCTAAGTGTGGATACTCAACTCAGGGAAAATATTTCGAAGAAAAAATCAATTGCCGATGCCAGATATCTTGAATGGCAGAAGTCTAACGAAGAAGTCATTAATGAAATGAAGGGTGGGGCAGGTAGTAGCGGTATTAAAGGCAAAGGCAATATTGCAAATGAGAACATTAGAATAGCGGAAATTCAACAAAATGAATACGAAAAAGCAAAAACTGAATTGCATGATGCCGAAAAGGCAGTTGAGAATGAAAAGCAGAAAGTAAGCGCACAAGTAGAAGAAAACTATAATAGCCACTCTCTTCTAAATCGTATCAAGGCAATGTTTACACTTGTATTAAGTGATAAATGGATGGGATTCATCTATTTGACTTTCACTCTTTTTCTGGTCGCTCTTGAATTTTTGGTCGTAATTATAAAAATGTGTTCTGGGGAGACTAATTACGAAAGAAAAATCAAAGCAATAGATAGAATCGGTTGTGAAAGAATAGGGAGAATTGAAAATAAGGATTTAGTTTTCTTCGATCCGGCAAGGTTTAATCAAACAGTGAAAAGGGCAAAGATAGCAATTGAAGAACCCTCGCCGGCTATCTTCTCGTAAAAATGAAGTTGAAAGCGAAGAATAAATAGCGTAAATTTTAGTAATTACTGAGTGGCATACCGCGTTGGATGTGCCCAAAACAGAAATTAGAAATCCTTCCTGTTCGCCGGTTTGACGGCGAGGGTGAGTACACTTTCACTCCAACGCACGGGGAGGATTTTTTATTTGTGCAAAGGGATGTCCGGGACAATCAAAAAGAAAACCTTTGGAATTCCCCTCACCAAGGGAAAGTTACTTTCCAAAGGGAAGTTCGGCATTGTAACTTCGTTCAACATGAGGCATCTTTATCTTAACACATTGTTAAGGGCGCAATTATTTACCGCCGATCAAGAACCAATTACTGGAATCGCAATACCGACTCAAAGAATTATCGATATTTTTCAGTTACCCCTCTCCGCCTCATCCCCAAACTTTGCGTTTGGTCAAAGAGAATTCACGGCTCTTGTATTTACAAAACTCCCAGATATTTCATTCTCAAATAATACGAGAATTGTCTTTTGGTTCGAGCGAAATAGCATTCCTTGTAAAACTATGGATGGCCGCGAAGACATTCCGGATGAGTATTATCCCTTGTTAAAAAATATGGCTCTACTGGATATGAAACTAATGCAGGGAATGCCGGTTCCAAAGGAACTTTTGGAGGCAATTGAACAAGAGAAGGCAAGAATTGAGAAAGAAGGAAATGTCCAAAATTACTATCTTGTCGATACTTTTGATCTATCTCCGGAGGAAATGAATCAATTAGCCGCAGAGGACATCGAGGCAAAGCCTACCCAAAAAAGTATTAAGGATACGCTGATTGATAAATGCGAAATAGAATGTAAGAGCCGAAAGTTACCTCAAAGGAAAACCATTAGTAGGGAGGTAAAATTTGATATTGCAAACATAATTGGCATGGATGGCGTTGGTACTTTTGCATCCTTCAAATCTGGAAATAGTGCTTATCATCGTATTAGTAAAATTCTCTCCTCGCTTGGATACAGCGAAAAGAATCCGTTAAAATACCGCAAATAGGGATGTTACCTATATTACCTTTGTTACTTCGAAGGTAATATAGGTAACGCGCCTTCCGTTTAGGATATTTCTTCCACTAAGCAACAATAAGAAAAGCATTTTCATTAGGTGTTTTCGACTAATCGACTTTCCTGAAAAAAGTCGATATGGTTTTTGCTCTTATGGCAGAGAAAAAAGAAATCAAAGTTGAAATAGTGGAAGAAAGACAAATGAGCGATGCTGAGGTGGAGACTTTCGCCTCTCTTCTGTTTCAATGGTGGAAACGAGATTTCGAAAAACAAGAAAGCCACAACGATAGCATTCAGGAGTCTGGCGAAAATGATTAGGTTCGAGAAATGGAGTGCCGGAGGGAACCAGTGTTATATTTACACTGAGGAGTTGGAGATTGCACGAAAGTTACGAAAGGAATTTCCGGATCCAATCGTTTATTTCCGTGGAAACTTTCCCTTTGGGTGGCAATTTATTTTACCTGAACGCGTTCTCCAATTGTTACAAAACATGTTTCTACTCCGGAACGACACTTCTAAAGTCGAGACCGGAAAGGCAGAAAATTCGCCTATTGAAAACAAAGGAGTTAGGGGAGGATGAAAGTTCAAATTTCTCGTAGGCAGAAAAGAAACTCGTAGGTGGTGGAAATGTATTGGCAGGGGAAGAAACCTTAGGAAATCTTAGGGTAAAAATGTTAGCAAATGTTAGCATTGTTAGGTTAAGAAAGGTTAAGGAAAAATGTTGAGAAATGTCAAGGTAAAAACCTTAGCAAATCTTAGTATTAGTTAGCCGATATTGAAGGAATAATTGTGATTCAGAGAAAGAAATGAACTATAATTCAGAAATTTAATGGTTGGTAAATTTTCCTATTGTTCTTTCCCTTCAATTACCGTTGAATCAGAAGCCAAACCTGACGGTAAAAAGGAATTTATTGACGGTATTTTGAATTCGTCGAAAACATTTCTATTCGGGGGGAAAACTTTGTACAAAATCTCACCCTCAGATTTCCTCAGGTTTTAGGATGAAATTTTGAGCAGAGGGAGTTGAATCGATAGGAAAAAAATTACGGATGTAGGATCGGGGAATTTACAGATGGAATTTTTAAGAAAAAACATTCGAACGTATTGACAAAATCGAATTTCGATGTTATATTTGAAGTATTCGAATTACAGTAGGGCACAAACCGAGCCTTATCGGTTATTTTCGTTTTTATCCGGTAAGGATTATAACCCAGTTGGGAGTATCCGCGAGGACTCCAACGCTCACTACTGTAAGCGTGAATACAACTGGGTTATTACTTTTTGGAGATTATTATGAAGATTGCCGTTGGGTACGTTCGCTGTTCTACTGACATGCAGGAAGGAAGTATTGAACAACAAAAAAATGCAATCGAGGAATGGGCGAAGGATCATAATTTCAAAATAATTGAGTGGTTTATAGATGAGGGGAAAAGTGGAACAACGTTTGAAAGAAGACCTGCATTTACCCGGTTACTAAAGAAGATCGAATCCTCACCTAATTTTGAATACATCTTGGTTTACGACGAGAGCCGATGGGGACGCGCTGCTGATCCAAAAGAGAGTCCCTATTGGAAGTATCATTTTCAAAGGCACGGAGTCAAGGTTCATGTCATCAATTCCCAATCAAGACAAGAGAATGATATTGTTAGCTATATCTTGGAGGGTGTAGAGGGAGCGGAGGCAAGTGACTATTCAAAGAAACTTTCCCGTTCTACGCTAAGAGGTTGTATTGACAATGCTTCCAAGGGGTTTTCGAATGGTGGTACTGCTCCGTATGGCTATAGACGGGTAGCCGTCGATAATCATACCGGAGAAATTATACGATCACTATCTTCCGGAGAATGCCGGAGGAAAGGAGAGGAAAAAGTTGTTTGGGATTTGGGCGAAGATGAAGAAGTTAAAACAGTACGCTTAATCTTTGAGATGAAATGCTCAGGTTATGGTTACCGGAAAATTTCAGATTCCCTCAACAAAAAAGGTACTCCATGCCCGAAACGTGGTCGTTGGAGAAACAAGAACCAAATGTGGTCAATGGGAACCATTCAATCCATCATTACAAATCCTGCGTATTGTGGAGACCGCGTTTACAACCGTCATCCTCTGAGTAAAAAGAAAGTGCATGATTCAAATATCTTGGGCAAAACCAAAAAGCACTGGATTAGCACTGAGGATGAGTGGAAGGTACAACACGGTGCACATCCTTCGATTGTAAGTAAAGAAATATTCAGGAAAGCAAACGATACCCGGAAGATTACTAAGAGGCAAAATCAACATATATACGACAGTCCTTATCTTTTAAGTGGTCTTGTGAAGTGTGAACATTGCGGATTCAACTATCAAGGGCAAAGTAGAAGAAGTGAAAATATTTTTTACTATATCGATGGTGGCAA
>Ga0265322_10000224_pt1 | contig 25191 bp, 22 predicted proteins | sample 41222metaG_FD_193584 | JGI IMG/M metagenome (GOLD analysis project Ga0265322, IMG submission 193584) | Rhizosphere microbial communities from Carex aquatilis grown in University of Washington, Seatle, WA, United States - 4-12-22 metaG | ecosystem: Host-associated > Plants > Roots > Rhizosphere...
GTCATATAGCATGGGAAAAAATCAGAAGAAGAATATTCCTATGATGGCAATGCTGAATCTCAAAGATTCATCGAAAGGAGCCATGAGTACCTGTCGTACTATCCAATTTGTTATGACGGTAGTTCTGTCGTTTGTATTATCATCCTGCGCGTCGACGGGGCTTTCTCACATGTGGCAAGATCCAACGTATGTCTCAGGACCGTTAAAAACAATATTAGTGGTCGCCGTGAGAAAGGACCGGGAAATCCGGCGGGCATGGGAAGAAGGGTTCGCAACAGAGTTAAAAAGCTATGGTATCGATGTCACTCCGTCGTACCGCCTGTTTCCTGATACTTTACCCGATACTAATCTCATCAAAACCGTCACAAAGAATCAGCGTTTCGACGGGATCATACTGGTGGGAAGAGCATCCACGGAAACCATTGAAAGCGTCACCTCCAGAGACGATATTAATTCATCGGAATTATCTTTCCAACCATTGGATGCAAGTTACTATGGATACTATGTTCGCGAATATTATCCCGGCTATCCTGTCTTTAACGATATCGTGAAAGACGAAATAAAGGTATGGGCAACCCAGGGAGTAACACGCATGATTTGGACGGGAGTGGGCGAAGTCCAGAATACCGATGTGCATGAAGATGAAAGACGCGCGATCATTCATATCATTGTCCCTGAACTTGTTAAACACAAAGTAATCGCTGCAGGGTCATGAAAAGTATTCATATGTTCGATTTTGTTTTTAGACGGCTTCCTTTTTATATTGGCTTCATATTGATGCGAATCCGAATCACTCACTATCACTGAAAGGAGAAATATATGAAAACAAGACCGGCTCTTCTGTTCGGATCAGTTCTCATTCTTTGCACGGTATTTCTGCTGGCACAATCCGTTGCAGCACAGCGCGGTGCCCAGCCGGCACAGCGCGGCGGCCAACCGGCCCAGCGCGGAGGTCACACGACCCCAAACCGGCCACGAGCAAACCAGGGACACATACCAAAAGCTCCATCTGCAAGAAGTAATCCTATCGAACAACGACAGACGGAACATCTGTCCACCGGTCATGTGAATGACATGCCGCACGTCAACCACGATGTGTGGTACGGACACGAGCAACCGAGTGATGCAAGATTCCACATGGACAAACCTTTTGCACAGGGACGATTTACACATTTCGGCCCAAAGTTCCGTTATTCCGTCACCCGATTTGACGCCAACCTTCACAGGTTCTGGTTTCGGGGCGGTTCCTTTTTTGAAGTGGCTTCATGGGATTGGCCGCTCTGCTCAGACTGGTGCTGGGATTGTGGGAATGACTTCGTCGTTTACGACGACACGGATCACGCCGGCTGGTATTTGCTCTATAACATTCACACCGGGGTATACGTCCACGTTCAATATATGGGAATGTAAAAAAAGCCCGGTGGCAATAATGATTTTCACAATACTGAAAACCTGATTATCCGAAAAACCATCTTTGTGTTTGACACCGGAAAAATCCAAAAGCGTTTCAGGGGAAACAATTTTAATTCAGATATTCTATCATCGGAACTAAACTATTTCTCGCGAATGTTATCTGTGTAGTGTTATGTTTCACAAACTATCGGCACACAACAAATACGTATGACCTCATTGATACCATTTTGAAATCCTAAATCGTAATCGATAATATCCACGCAGAAAGAGAGAAGGCGATGTTCTGGAAGAGCGAGACACGATGGGGTATTATCCTTTCGGGAGGTGAAGGAACGAGACTTGAACAATTTATCAAAAGAATCTACGGCTTCGTCCGTCCGAAACAATATTGCGCACTGGTCGGCACCCGAACGATGCTTCAACATACTCTCGACCGGGCAAAATCGTTACTCCCCCCACAAAAAATTCTTACCGTTGTCAATCAAACTCATTTGAAGTACGTGCAGGCACAACTGTCGGGTCAACTGCCGGAAACTATTCTCGTACAACCATGCAGTCGGGAAACTGCTACCGGCATTCTTCTTTCACTCCTTCATGTGTACGCTGAGGACCCGGATGCGGTGGTTTGTATTTTCCCTTCCGATCATTTTGTCTTAGAAGAAGAAAAATTCATGCAATACGTAGATCGGGCGTTCGATTTCGCCACGACGCACCGTGACGCAATTATCGTGTTAGGCGCTCCGCCGTCGCATGCTGAGCCGGAATATGGATGGATCGAAAAAAATAATGCCGTCACCAACCCGTGGAATATAAAACTGCACCGCATCCGCAGGTTCTGGGAAAAACCGGACCGATTGGTCGCCGATAGGTTGTTCCGCACCGGGTGTTTATGGAATACGATGGTCCTTGCCGGATCCGTTCTGACGTTCCTTTCGTATTTTAAAAGTATTGTACCGGAGACATACAACATTTTGCATGAAATCGTTCAAATAAAAAATCCGGGTGAGAGAAGTACCCTCTTGAATCTCATTTATCCTGATTTACCGTCTCTCAATTTTTCAAAAACAATATTGGAGCGTTGCGCCAACCGATTGCTCGTCATGGAAATTTCCGATATTTGCTGGAGCGATTGGGGAAACGAGTCGCGCGTTCTCTGGGATATTGAACATCTCCACCTGAAATTTCCTCATCATCACGTGCATGCGTTCAGTTGATCTGAAACCCACCCGTCTTCAATGTATATTGGAAATATCTTTTCGAAATCCGGAGCGGAATTTTTTTTGCCATTTTTAGAAGTCGACCGCTTGCGTCTTTCGTAACAAAAGAGTAAGTTATAGATATAGATGACTTTCTCTGCCCCGTGCAGGAGCTTTTCCCTTCATTTTAAATCATTTTTGAACGTAATGCCTAAGCATTGTACGCTGTTCTTTTTTATTATCATATGTATGCCGAATATCATTTTCGGACAAGAACCGGCAAATCCCGATTCGGCACTTCAAGAAATTCTAAATGGAATCAAAGGTACATCACTACCGTTGTCACAGGCAGTACAATACGCCTTACGGAATGCAACATCGGTGCGTAAAGCGGAAGCAGCGTACCTCGCAGCCGGCGGGTCGAATCGCAAAGAAGCTGGTTTTTTCGATCCTCAATTATTTTTTAATCTCAATTATCTCGATCAAAAACAACCGACCGCTTCGTTCTTCTCCGGCGCACCGGTTTTGGCGACGACACAAACGACTTCTCAATCCGGAATACGAATCAATTTGCCGATCGGCACGGAGTTGAATCTTGCGCTCAATACATCGAGCCTGAACACAAACTCCACTCTTGCTTTTCTTAATCCCGAATACGATGTCTTCGGCAGTCTGAATGTCCGCCAGCCATTACTCGGAGGATTTATGGTTTCGGCACGCAAGCAGCTTACGCAATCCGAACGCGAGCTTGAAGCCGAAAAATCCCGCTACGATCAACAGATCCTTGCCGTCAGCACGGAAATTGAACAAGCATATTGGGATCTCTATGCCGCTGAACGCGACTATGCCGTTCAGAAGCTTACGCGGGACCGCGCAGGCGCATTTTTAAAAGAAACACAGGTCCGCGCCCAAACCGGCCTCGTGGGACCCGAGCAGGTTGCGAATGCAAAAACATTTTTAGCCGAACAAGAACTGCAGCTTCTCGATCGCGATGAACAACTCGATCATCAATCCGATCAACTCGCCTCGATGATCGGCGTGCGACCCGATCCGGGAACTTCCCGGTTCATTCCGGTCGATGAGCCGCCCCGCGATTTTCCCGACGACTCGGTTGACATATTAGTCCAACGTGCCTTCGATGGCAATCTCGATCTCCAGGCGGCGCAAAAAGATGTGGAAGCGGCGCAAGCCCTTGCCAGCGCCGCGGGTTGGGAAGCTCTTCCCAGCCTCAACCTCGTGGGCTCGTTAGGCGGAACCGGTCTCGGTGGAAACGGACAACAGGTAATCATTCTTTCCGATACGCTCCCCGTTCCACCGTCGCGAAGCTTTAACGATGCAGTAACCCAAGTAACAAAACGCCTGTTCCCGAACTGGAGCGTAGGCGTCGAGGTCAGTATCCCGATCGGTTTTCGCAGCGGACTGGGAGAAAAGGACCGGTTGGAAGCACAGGTTCTGAGCGCTCAACAAACGTACATCGAGCAATCGCGGACTTTGGAAGAACAAATTCGATCGACCTACCGGGAATTATCACATGGAAAAAACCGAATCCAGGCCGCGCGTGCAGGCGTCGAAGCGGCACAGGAACAGGTGCGGATCGGCCTGATTGAATTCCGGAACGGTCACACGACGGCATTCGAACTGGTGCGGCTCGGCGAAGACTTTGCCGTAGCACAGCAACGTTACTCCGCTGCGCTCGTCCGTATCGCAAAAGCTGCCGCAACATTAAAACGATTGACCTCCGGCGCGTATCCGTCGCATTAAATTCTGAAAAACAGTTTCCTAACAATAGAACATTTATGCAAACTCCCGTACTTGAAGTTCATAACCTTACAAAACACTACGACAAACTTACTGCTGTCGATGGTATCAGTTTCGAAGTAAAACGTCAGGAAATTTTCGGCATTCTCGGACCAAACGGTGCGGGGAAAACCACGACGCTGGAAATGATCGAGACTCTCCGACCGATTGATTCCGGACAGATCCTTCTCGACAATCTGGATGTTACGAAAGACCCGCAAAAAGTAAAACGGATCATCGGCGTTCAACTGCAATCTTCATCGTTCTTCGACAAATTAAAATTGACGGAGTTACTCACTCTCTTCGGCGAAATGTATAATCGTCAAATCGATCCCCTTGCACTTCTTGATGAAGTTGAATTGCGCGAAAAGGCAAAATCGTATGTCGCGCAGCTCTCCGGCGGACAGAAGCAACGGTTTTCCATAGCAGCAGCCCTTGTCAATGATCCTGTCATCATTTTTTTAGATGAACCGACCACCGGACTCGATCCCCAGGCACGGCGTCATCTTTGGGGCGTCATCAAACGTATCCGGTCGGAAGGAAAAACGATCGTGCTCACGACTCATTATATGGACGAGGCGGAAGAATTGTGCGATCGTGTCGCAATTATGGATTCCGGAAAAATTATTGCCACCGGTTCACCGCACGAATTAGTTCAGCAACTTCTGGGCAAAGGATTCAAGAAAGAGCGTGTCGAACGCCTCGCCAATCTTGAAGATGTGTTTTTAGATTTGACCGGACATTCATTACGGGAAGATTAATCATGAGACTCAAAGGAATATTAATCATCGTTTCGCTTAAAATGTTTTTCCGGCAGCGGGAAGCAATTATCTGGACAATCTTGCTGCCTCTTTTTATGGTATTTCTCTTCAGTTTTGTAAATTTTGACGGGCTGGGGAAAGTTTCTCTCGGCATCGTCAATGCCTCCACCGACACCACGCTGGTGGGAGCTCTTCGTTCCGTTCAATCATTCAAAACGACTACCGGTGATACCTCTGAAGAATTCGACGCATTGAGAAAGGGCGATCGTTCAATCGTTATGGTCATCCCTCCGACATTCCAACCGGCGGGACATGATTCGGTAACGCTCTATTTGAATGCCGAAAAAGTACAGGAGACGCAGATCGGAAAACTCATCATTCAACGTGTGTTAGACGAACTGGTATTCCGACAAAATACCGCCGTTACCGGTCCTGCGATTCGTATCGAGATGGTCAATAGCCGCAATCTCAATTACATCGATTTCTTGCTTCCGGGTGTTTTGGCGATGTCGATCATGCAAAGTGGAGTCTTCGGTGTGGCTTTCGGATTCGTCATTTTAAAAAAGCGAGGTATTCTCCGAAGACTGCTGGTGACACCGATGCGTACAACCGATTTTATCGTTGCGCAGGTCGTCTCACGACTTTTGGTTCTCATGTTCCAGGTTTTCATTATGATCGAGGTAGGACAACTGTTCTTTCATCTTCACTTTATCGGAAGTATTTTCAACATGCTGGTCGTGGGAATTCTCGGAGGAATTGTATTTCTCTCGATAGGTTTTGCGTTGTCCGGCATATCGAAATCCGAAGATCAGGTCGCTCCTCTCGCCAATATTATTACGTTACCGATGCTGCTGCTCGGCGGCGTATTTTTCAGCAGGTCGAACTTGCCGGGATTCGCTCATATCATCACAAATTATTTCCCGCTCACATTTCTGGCGGACGGACTGCGGGTGATCGCAGTCGAAGGAGCAACGCTGGCCGGTGTGCTACCGCAAATCATCGGTCTTGCTGTTTGGTGTATCATTATGGTCTTCATTGCGGTGAAATCTTTTCGGTGGGAATGAACGCTACAATCGTATTAAATCCATAATAATGTATCAAACAACAAAAGAGTTGAATGTCAAGAAAACCGAAAGGTGTTGTGCAATGAACAGATATACCACGATGAAGAATTTCCTTCTTTCATTCATCATTATTTTTGTATTGGTGTTTTCGATCGGATGCGGAGGAAACAAAGCCGGCGGAGGATTTTCAATGCCACCGATGCCGGTCGAGGTTGCCCAGGCGAAACGGCAGAAAGTTACGGACAAATTTGATGCTATCGGAACTATTGAAGCAGCCGAAGCGATAACCGTTGTTTCAGAAATCGACGCGGCGGTCATGAGTCTTCCCTTCCAGGAAGGAAGCTTCATCAAGCGGGGAGAACTTATTGCGCAACTCGACGACTCTCAGCTCGCAGCGGAACTTGAGCGCGCCGATGCGTTGCACACACAAAGTCATACAAATTATGACCGGGTAAAATCTATCGTCGATCAAAAAGCGGGATCTCCTCAAGACCTCGATGATGCGGATGCAGCATTGAAAGTCGCCGATGCAAACCTTTCTTTGGCAAAAGCTCGATTAGCAAAGACAAAAATCACCGCGCCGTTTGATGGAATGATCGGCGCGCGAAAAGTGAGTATCGGAACTTTTTTGCGTTCCGGACAACCGATTACCGAACTTGCAGACATCGACGAAATCCGCGTGAATTTTTCCGCTCCGGAACGATTTCTGTCTCAATTAAAACAGGGAGCGGAAGTGACTGTTTCTACGACTGCATTTCCGGGATACGAATCGAATGGAAAAATCATTGCCGTTGAACCGATGGTGGATCCCGAAACGCGAAGTGCGCGTATTGTTGCCCGCGTATCGAATACGGGAAGAAAATTCCGCCCCGGTATGTCGGCGAATATTTCCGCTGTCCTCAGTGAACGATCCGATGCAATTACCATTCCCAGCGAGGCGGTATTTGCCAACGGAAATCAATCATTCGTTTTCGTGGTAAAACCCGACAGTACGGCAACACGCGTTGCTATTACGCTCGGGACTCGGTTGCCCGATGTGGTGGAGGTTGTAAAAGGATTGCAACCGGGAGCGACTGTCGTTCGAGCGGGGCATCAAAAACTATTTGAAGGAGCCCGGGTCATGCCGGTTCCTTCACAAAATACCGGAGTGGCAGAAGCACAATGAAACTTAGTAATATTTCCATCCGGCGTCCGGTGTTCGCGGGCGTCATGAGCCTGACGATTTTATTATTCGGGATTATCGCGTTCTTGCGTTTGCCTGTCCGCGAATACCCGGACATCGATCCGCCGATCATTTCCGTCGTCACGACATATCGCGGTGCAAGCCCGAATGTTGTTGAAACGGAAATCACGAACATACTCGAAGAACAATTCGCGACCTTACAAGGAGTGAAAACGATGTCCTCGTCGAGCCGCGAAGAGGGTTCCGTTATCACTATTGAATTCGAGTTGAATCGTAATGTCGATGAAGCTGCCAACGATGTGCGCGATCGCGTCTCCCGGGTACGAAGCAGTCTCCCCCGCGAGATCGATGATCCTATCATTTCAAAGGTCGATGCCAACGCGCAAGCGATTGTCTGGCTTGCGCTTTCAAGTGAACATTACACCGGTTTGGAGCTGACCGATATTGCCGACCGGATCCTGAAAGAAAAAATTCAACGATTGCCAGGAGTCGGTTCTGTTATTTTCGGCGGCGAACGACGTTATGCAATGCGCGTCTGGCTTGATCCGCTACGCATGGCGGCACACGAATTGACGACACAGGACGTTGAAAATGCAATCCGGCAGGAAAATGTTGAAATTCCCGGCGGGCGCGTTGAAGGACAGGGCAGAGAATTTGCCGTGAGAACACGCGGCGAACTTTCCAAACCGGAGGAATTCGGAGCCATCATTATCTCGCAAAAAGCAAATGACGTGGTACGCTTAAGCGATATTGCCGATGTCACTGTCGGCGCTGCAGATGAACGGACCGCTGTTCGTTACAACGGCGAGCCGGGAGTGGGCCTCGGCATTGTAAAACAATCGAAGGCAAGTACCGTCGACGTAGCTGCTGCCGTGCGGGCAGCGTTGCCCGATTTAATCAAGCAGCTTCCGGAAGGAATGAAACTCGACGTCGCTTATGATTCTTCAACATTCATCAGTGATTCCATTGATGAAGTTCAACAGACGCTCATCATAGCGATGTGTTTAGTCGTATTAGTGGTGCTCGCGTTTCTCAAAAGTTTTCGCGCCACTGCGATTCCGACACTTGCCATCCCGGTTTCAATCATCGGTGCACTTGCCGTAGCATATTTTGCGGGTTTCACGATAAACGTTCTTACTCTTCTCGCACTTGTGCTCGCCATCGGTTTGGTCGTCGATGATGCAATTGTCGTCCTCGAAAACGTTTATCGCCATATGGAGATGGGAAAAAGTCGTCTGCAAGCTGCTTTCGATGGAAGTAACGAAATCGGATTTGCCGTCATCGCTACGACGATCGCTCTTGTGGCTGTCTTTATTCCGCTGGCATTTTTGACGGGATCCGTGGGAAGACTCTTCAACGAATTCGGAATGACGGTTGCCGTTGCCGTATTGATCTCCGGCTTTGTCGCATTGACATTAACGCCAATGCTCTCTTCGAAAATTTTGAAACCGTTGCACGGTGCAGGCAGTAGTTGGGCATCACGTTCGTTCGACAAATTCTTTGAATGGCTGAACCGATTCTATGACCGCGTTTTAAGAGGCGCTTTGCACCGTCCGCGCCTTATGATTGCTTGCGCAATTGCAGCAGTCATACTCAGCGTCGTCATCTTTAAATTGCTTCCCAGTGAACTGGTTCCGATTGAAGACCGCGGATTCGGATTCGGCGTTGTTATTGCCCCCGAAGGATCTACCCTCGATTATACCGACAGATACATGAAGCAGATTGAAGGCAAATTGCTCGCACTTCCGGAGCGGCGTGCACTTTTTTCCGCCACGGGATTAGGATTCGGAGGACCCGGATCGGTAACGGATGGTTTTATGTTTTTAGCGTTAAAACCCCGAGATGAACGAAGCAAGTCACAACAACAAATCGTTCAAGAATTATTTCCACAACTGATTTCGATCCCCGGTGTGCTGGCTTTTGTGATCAATCCACCGAGCCTAGGCGGCGACATCAGTTCAAGTCCGATTCAATATGTTCTTGAAGGAGAAACGTATGATGACTTGAATCAGGCAGTCGGCACAATGATGGGAGAAGCTTCAAAATTGGGATATATCCTCAACATGAATACCGACCTTCACTTGAACAAACCACAGCTTGATATCTCCATCGATCGCGAACGTGCTTCGAATCTCGGCGTTTCCGTCAATGATATCGGTTCGACGGTCGAAACCTTGTTGGGTGGACGAGCGGTTACCAATTTCAAACGCGGCACAAAACAGTACGATGTAATTCTACAAATGAAAGCGCGTTCCCGCTCAACTCCCGATGTCATTCCCGACATTTATATCCGCGGAACCGGAGGATTGGTCCAACTGGGAAATGTCGTCAAAGTGAGTGAAACGGTCGCGCCGAAAGAACTCAATCATTATAACCGCGTGCGCTCGGCAACCATCACGGGAAATCTTATCCCCGGCGTAAGTATTGGACGGGCTTTGGACGACCTCGACGAGATTGCCAAAGACAAACTGCCCCCAGGCATAAAACGCGAATTCGGTGGACAGTCATTGGAATACAAAACTTCAAGCTCCGGTTTATACTTCATGTTCCTCCTTGCGGTCGTTTTCATCTACCTCGTGCTCTCGGCACAGTTTGAAAGTTTCGTACATCCTTTTACCATTTTACTCTCGGTACCGTTGGCGGTATTCGGCGCATTGCTGACGTTGTTTATCTTCCGGCAAAGTTTGAATATTTATTCTCAGATCGGTTTGATCATGCTCATCGGTCTCGTGACGAAGAACGCTATATTGATTGTAGAGTTTGCAAACCAGCTACGTTCACAAGGCAATTCCGTCATCGAGTCAATTATTCAATCGGCTACCATTCGTCTCAGACCGATCCTGATGACCTCGTTCGCCACAATCTTCGGTGTTCTCCCGATTGCGATTGGACTCGGAGCCGGAGCTGAGTCACGGCGTCCGTTAGGTCTTGCCGTGGTCGGCGGATTATTCTTTTCTACATTCCTGACATTGGTGATCGTTCCAACGGTCTACACGCTTCTCGCCCGATATACTCCTGCATCAAAAACGGACGAACATCAGATATCCGATGGAGGTTCAAAATTTGACAGTGCAGTAGCTGAACAACCTACAGCAAACGAAAAAGCGTAGAACGATTTTTTTTATTTCTCAAATTTTTTTAACCGACGTATTCATTCCCGAAGTTCTCAGCTTCAAGAACTCTCGCGAAAAATCATGTCCGAATAGCAGCGGTCTATTTATTTATTATCTTCGGAAAAATGTTGATTTAAAAAAAAATTTTATGTATAATGAGCATCTGAATCGTTTCTAAAAAAATTCTTCCTCCACGACATGATGAAAATTTCAACAGTATAGACATCATACGTGGAGAGAAATCATTATCTAACAATCAGTTAGGAGTGTTCTTATGGTATCAATTTCGCGAGCAATCGCATTTGTTCTTTCTCTTTCCCTGGCAATCTCTTTGACCGCTTTTGCCGGCAACATCACCGGAACAATTAATTTCAAGGGTGCAAAACCCACACCAACCATGATCAAGATGAATGCCGATGCCAAATGCGTCAGCATGCATAAAGGTAAAGATGTTCCTTCGCAGATGGTTACCGTCAATCCCAACAACACACTCAAAGATGTTTTCATCTACGTCAAGAAAGGGCTGGAAGGAAAAAAATTCCCGACCCCGACGCAGAAAATTACCATCACGCAGGAAGGATGTATGTATCATCCGCATGTATTCGGCATGATGGCGAACCAGCCGCTCGAAATCGTCAACGATGATCCTACACTTCACAATATTCATGCACTTCCCAAGAACAGTAAAGAATTCAATCTCGCCCAGCCGAAACAAGGAATGAAAATGACGAAGACATTCGACAAGTCGGAAGTCATGGTAAAACTCAAATGCGACGTTCATAACTGGATGGCGGCATACGTCGGGGTACTCGACAATCCGTTCTATGCAGTATCGGACGAAAAAGGATCCTTCACGATCAAAGGTTTACCGGCCGGCGATTACGAAATCGAGGCTTGGCATGAAAAGTATGGGGCGCAATCGATGAAAGTTACCGTCGGCGCTTCCGATACAAAAACTGTGGACTTTACTGTCGGTCAATAACCGAAACAATCAACGTTCGTATCGCTTTTCCACCGTTCGATTTTCTCATGTTGAACAGGAATTCATTCTATGAGTACACATAGTTCCGTTCACGCGGTCAACTCGCCGCTGAACCCAACTCTCCACCATCACGAAGAACAATCGTTCTGGAGAAAATATATTTTCTCGACCGATCATAAAGTCATCGGCATTCAGTACGGTCTCACGAGTTTAATTTTTCTCTTCTTCGGCTTTACGTTGATGATGATTATGCGGTGGCAGCTTGCCTATCCGGGTGAAGCGATACCGTTCATCGGAAAAATGCTGGGCGATGACCGCGCGCCGGACGGTGTCATGCTGCCGGAATTTTACAACCAGTTGGGTGCAATGCACGGTACCATCATGGTATTCCTCGGCGTTGTGCCGCTGGCGGTCGGAGCATTCGGCAATTATATTATGCCGCTGCAGATTGGCGCACCCGATATGGCTTTCCCGAAACTGAACATGATGAGTTACTGGGTATACTTCACCGGTGGTATCGTCATGCTTGCCAGTTTTTTTGTTCCCGGCGGTGCGGCAAATTCCGGATGGACATCCTATCCACCGTTATCCGATATTGCCACAACCGGTCAAACAGTCTGGCTCATCGGCATGGTATTCCTGATTACTTCATCATTGCTCGGATCGGTCAATTTTATCGTAACGATCGTGCAGTTGCGGACGCAGGGTTTGTCGTTCATGCGACTCCCGTTTTTTGTGTGGGCACAATTCGTTACGTCTTTTTTGTTGCTGCTCGCATTTCCTCCGCTTGAAGCGGCCGGAGTCTTACAATTGATGGATCGGGTTGCCGGAACAAGTTTCTTTCTCCCTTCCGGTCTGGTCGTCAGCGGACAGCAACTGGCAAATACCGGCGGCGGAAGCCCGCTGTTATGGCAGCATCTTTTTTGGTTCCTTGCTCATCCGGAAGTATACGTGTTGATCCTTCCCGCTCTCGGTATTGTTGCAGAAGTTATCAGCAACAACACTCGTAAACCGATTTGGGGTTATAAATCACTCGTCTATGCTGCAATATTCCTCGGGTTCATGTCGTTTATCGTGTGGGCGCACCACATGTTCTTAACGGGAATGGGAACGGCTATCAGCACATTCTTCCAGACAACCACGATGATCATTTCGATTCCCTCGGTGATCATTCTCTCTGCACTTTTTATTTCGTTGTACGGAGCTTCGATACGTTTCACAACGCCGATGTTGTTTGCGCTCGCATTTTTGCCGATGTTCGGCATCGGAGGACTGACCGGTTTGCCGCTCGGTCTTGCCGCTTCCGACATTCCTCTTCATGATACGTATTATGTCATCGGACATTTTCATTATGTCGTTGCACCCGGTACAATTTTCGGATTGTTTGCAGGTATTTATTATTGGTATCCGAAAATAACCGGAAGAGCTCTCAACGAAACAATGGGAAAGGTTCATTTCTGGGGATCGTTTGTGTGCATGAATCTGATTTTCTTCCCGATGTTGATTCAAGGGCTTGCGGGAGTATCACGCCGGTTGTACGATGGCGGCCAGCAATATGCGCATGCACAAGGCGTGCTTCATCTGAACGTAATTATGTCCGTCGCTGCATGGGTTATGGCTCTCTTTCAAATTGTCTTCATCATTAACTTCTTCCTGAGCTTGCGGACCGGTAAGAAAGCTTCATCAAATCATTGGGAAGCTACAACATTGGAATGGTCGGCTGCTCCGACACCACCGGTGCCCCACGGAAATTTTGTAACGATACCGCAAGTGTATCGCGGACCGTACGAATACAGCGTTCCCGGTCAGCCGAAAGATTTTACACCACAAAATGAAATTGTAAAGGTATAAGACAATGGAAATTCCTTACACTATTTCACCGCGCCCGGAGACCGGTCTCTTCAATGCGAAGATGGGTATATGGCTTTTTCTTGCCTCCGAAGTTATGTTGTTCGGCGCCTTGTTCACAACATATATTTTGCTGCGTGTCGGTGCGCCGGAATGGCCGCGCGGCGAGCTTGACATTCCTCTCGCAACATTGAATACCGCCGTCCTTATCTCGTCAAGCATTACGATGGTGATGGCATGGGCTTCCCTCGTTATGAAAAATTTTAAAAAATACCGCGCGTACATGGGAGCAACAATTCTCCTGGGCGTTGTATTTCTCATTATCAAGGGATTCGAATACAGCCACCATTTCATGGCAGGCGAGATACCGAGCAAGAATACATTTTTTGCAATTTATTTTACGCTCACCGGACTTCACGGTCTACACGTCATCGGCGGAATGATCGTGAATACATATTTCTGGGGACCCGGCAGTAAGATGTGGAAAACCGAACCCGAGCGTTTTACCAACAGGATCGAAGTTGCCGGACTCTACTGGCACTTCGTCGACCTGGTTTGGATTTTCTTATTTCCCGTTCTCTATCTATTGTAAAAAGGAGTCAACATGAATTCTTCTCAAGCACACGATGTTGATATCAAGAAGCACGTCAGGACATATATTACAGTGTTCATTACGCTTCTCGCGTTAACTCTAATTACGGTCGCCGTTTCATATCTCCGTTTGAACATGACAGCGGCAATCATTGTCGCATTATCGATTGCGGCTGTCAAAGGATCTTTGGTCGCAAGCTATTTTATGCACCTGATCTCGGAAAAAAAAGCGATATACGCGACACTCATGTTAACAGCGTTATTTTTTATCGTGCTGATGTGTTTACCGATTTTTGCTCATTCAGATCCTATTATTTATAAAAATGTCCCTTAAATCATTTCACATATTTTTTATCGGATGCGCAGTTCTGCTCGCATTCGGTTTCAGCGGGTGGGCATTTCAGTCATATATGACTGCATCCAGCATAATTATGTTCGGTACGGGAATTGTTTCGACCCTTATCGGGATCGGACTCATCGTTTATGGAATTCTATTCTTAAAGAAACTCAAGCATGTGAGTTTTTTATGAAGAAAATTACTATTGCCTTCTGTTTATTCCTCGCAACGTTTATAGCCGTCGTTAATTCTTCGGCATGCCCGGTTTGTATGGGTGCAAAGGACTCGCCGATGACGGCAGGAATGAACATGGCTATCCTCACCATGCTTGGCATTATCGGTTCCGTGTTGATGGGATTCATTGGAATTTTTATTTTCATGCGGCGGCGGCACAAGCGACTGCAACAGGAGCTTTCTGATTCCGCATATGTTTCACACGAAGGCACTCTAAAATCGAAAAATGAAAAAGGAGTAGTGGAATGGAACAATTTTTAGGACTCCCTCCTGACGGCTCGGCCCACGGTCCGGCAATCGATCATCTGATCGGACTGGTACATTGGCTCATGTTGTTACTTTTTGTAGGATGGGGAACATTCTATGTTTTCACGCTTGTTCGATTCCGGAAATCGAAAAATCCCAAGGCAAGTTACACCGGTGTCAAAAGCCATTTTTCCAGTTATCTTGAAGTGGGCATTATGTTGATTGAAGCCATATTGCTCATCACCTTTTCAGTTCCCTTATGGTCGAAACGTGTCGATGCATTTCCGGAAGAAAAAGACGCCGTCGTTATTCAAGTCGTCGCGGAACAATTTGCATGGAATATTCATTACCCCGGCAAAGATGGGAAATTCGGCAAGGCATCCATCAATCTTATCGACGGCGAAAATCCGTTAGGACTTGATCGCACCGATGCCGATGCAAAGGACGATATCACAACGATCAATCAATTGAATATCCCGGTCAATAAACCGGTGATCATTTATTTATCGACGAAGGATGTCATTCATAGCTTCAATCTGCCGGCATTCCGTGTGAAGCAGGATGCGATCCCGGGCATGAGAATCCCCGTCTGGTTCACCGCCACAAAAACAACTGATGAAATCCGCGAAGAAGTCAAGAAAACTTTTTCCGTCACTGATGCAATGAGTAAAGTCCGCAAGGTACCTCTTCCGCAAATGTCGATGATGCAGATTACAAAAGGATCCGGTATGGATAACATGATGGTGATGCAGGATTATCCCGATAGTACCGGCAGCGCCATAGTCTCAAAAGGCGACCATCTTACGGCAGACAATGTCGGAAAACTTGCCGATGCCGGAATCAAACAAGTATCAGCCCGTATGATCGCCGGTCTGGATAAGTTTGTTTCTTTAGAAGATTTTAAAGACAGCACCAGCAATGCACTGGTTGCCAAAAGCGATCAACTCACGGAAGATGCCGTCTCAAAACTCGTCTTGGCTGGCGTCAAAGAAATCACAGCGCGCCCAAGCTCAAATTTGGATCAGTACGTTGTTATGCAAACCTATAACGATAAATCGGGAAATCCAATTGCTCAAAAAATGGATCCGATGTCGGAAGATTTAGTCACAAAATTCGCCGATGCCGGAATCAACGAGATCAGCATTGCTGCAGCAACACCGACTGAAATTGCGTGTGCTCAATTGTGCGGGTTAGGTCACTACCGGATGCGCGGTTATATCAACGTACTGACACAAGAAGATTATCAAAAGTGGTACAATCAACAGGAAGCTTCTCTCGTTCCCCCGCCGGATTCAACGGCACATACGGTATCAACGGATTCAACGACAGTTACGCCTTAGGAGATTCTGGTTGCTGACAAGTTATAAAAACTTACATCGGTTTATAGTTTTTTGTGCTTGCTGCACATTTCTTTTGATTATCGCCGGTGGATTGGTCACCAGTACTCAATCGGGACTTTCGGTACCCGATTGGCCCAACACGTATGGACATTTTATGTTTGCTTTCCCGCTCGACCAAATGGTTGGCGGGATTTTTTATGAGCACCTTCATCGCATGATCGCTTCGACCGTCGGATTCTTGACAATTATTGTTGCCATCTGGCTTTGGAAACGTGAAGATCGCAAATGGGTTCGCATTCTTGGACTTGTCGCATTGGGAACGGTGGTCGCACAGGGTTTGCTCGGCGGATTGACGGTATTATTTCTGTTACCGACTGCAATTTCGGTGAGTCATGCAACACTCGCTCAAACATTTTTTTCCATCATGGTCACTCTTGCCATTGTCACTTCTTCGTTGTGGCGTGACGACAAACCGACTATCGAAGATCATTCCGAAGGAATTCCGATTGTTTCTTTATCGATGATGATGACGGGAGCGATTTTTATCCAGCTTATACTCGGCGCATTGATGCGTCATACAAATTCCGGACTTGCCGTCCCCGATTTTCCTCTTGCATACGGACAATGGTTTCCTTCGTTGTCGCCCGATGCGATCGATCGCTATAATACCCAGCTTCTTCGATCCGATATTCGCATTGCGGCAGACGAAGCGGTGACCGCTTCACAAATCCTCATTCATATGATACACAGAATGTGGGCACTGGTCGTCGCTGGAATGGTCACATGGACATCGATTCGATTATTTAAATTATCTTCCCTGAATAAACGGATTCCACGATTCGCTTTTGGGTTGCTGATTTTGCTTGCGATTCAATTGACACTCGGTGCATTGACCGTTCTTTCATTGAAAGCCGTCGATATCACGACCGCCCATGTTGCAACGGGTGCATTATTATTGGCAACTTCGCTCGCGTTGAGTCTGCGGCTGCTGAAAGTGTTCGGATTTCCAAAACGACAGAGCAATGTTTCCTTATCAGTCAAAGAAGTGACAGCATGAACAGTGAAGCAAAAGTTTTGGAAACGACTTCCATCCGTTCCCGTGCCATCGACTATATCGAATTGATGAAACCGGAACTGACCGGACTTTCCACTCTCACGACATTATGCGGATTTTATCTCGCAACAAATTATACATTCAATTTCTGGTTATTCTTTCATACAGCGATCGGGACACTGTTGGTCGGCGGCGGCGCCGGAGCGCTCAACCAATACATCGAACGTTCGTACGATGCACTGATGAAACGAACGGAACGCCGGCCGCTTCCCTCCGGACGGTTACAACCGCTCGAGGCTCTTTGTTTCGGAATCGGCATCTCGATACTGGGTATCGTTCAACTTTCCTTGTTTGTCAATATGCTGACAGGATTCCTTGCTGCACTGACATGGACGACATACCTTTTTCTCTACACTCCGCTCAAACGCGTAACACCGATGTCGACCATCATCGGCGGAATTCCCGGAGCGTTGCCTCCAATGATGGGCTGGACTGCCGTTCGCGGAGAAATCTCTCCCGAAGCATGGATTTTATTTGCAATTTTATTTTGCTGGCAGATGCCGCATTTTTTCTCACTGGCATGGATGTATCGGAAAGATTATGCCCGCGCCGGATTTAAAATTCTAACGGTCACCGATCCTTCAGGCATCAAAACAAGCAAACAGATCGTATGGTTTGCTGCTGCACTTCTTCCTGTAAGCATTGCACCGGCATTTCTCGGTATGACAGGCTCACTGAGTACTGTCGGGGCACTGATTCTCGGAATCGGATTTCTCGCATTGGGAGTCATTCTTTTCCGATCATCCGGACATGAAGATTTCGATGCGATCGGAAAAGTAAATTTTTACTCACGAAGAATGTTCTTTGCTTCACTCATTTACTTGCCTGCTCTCATGCTCATGATGTCTCTCGGCAAATTATAAGGCAATGTAGTTTTTTTGAAAATGCCGTATTTGCTTTTTTCATTCCAATTGGCGAATATTCCTTTATTGATGCACTATGAATAAGAAGAAATCATTTTTTATCGGAATCATTTTTATCGTTCCGCTCATACTCGGTGTCAGCATCATCGGGTTTTGGTATTGGACGACGCGCATCGACAAACAGGTCATGCTCCCGATCTTCGGCGAAGTCCCGTCATTTTCATTAACAGCGGAAGATGGCAGTACAGCAACGAATCAAAAATTCATCGGCAAGGTTTCCATTATCGATTGCATCTTCACACAATGTGCAGGTGCCTGCCCCATGATGAGCGGCAAGATGTCGGAACTACAGCAGACTTTTCACAACGATCCACATATTCAGTTCATCTCAATTTCTGTCGACCCGGAAAACGATACTCCTCCCGTCCTCACTCAATATGCCGCACAATACGGAGCGGTCAAAGGAAGATGGACGTTTCTCACCGGCAGTAAAATGACTATCTTTAAACTTATCACCGATGGTTTTCACCTGGAAACAGCGAGCGATACCAACGGCATTTCACACAGTCAGAAATTTGTCGTCGTCGACCAGCGCGGCGCTATACGCGGATATTACGACAGCGAAGATGCCGACGCAATGAAAATCCTGGTCCGGGATGCCGAAGCGTTATCCTCGAAAATCGCATCATGATCGATTATCTCCCCACTCTCAATGCAACGCTCAATTTTACCAGCGCAGTTCTTTTGGTGACCGGTCGTTATTTTATCAAACAGGGAAATCGTGAGCTTCACAAAAAATGTATGATACTGACGTTCGGTGTTTCTGGCCTCTTTTTGATTTCGTACCTGACGTATCACGCCGTACACCGGTTAACGACCTTCCAGGGGCAAGGATGGATTCGTCCGGTGTATTTTACCATTCTCACCAGTCATACGATTCTTGCGGTTGTCATCGTACCGATGGCGATCATCACACTCCGGCGAGGATTAAAAAATTCTTTCATCCTTCATCGTGCCATTGCTAAATGGACATTCCCCGTCTGGTTATACGTTTCGGTTACCGGCGTCGTCGTGTATATCATGCTCTACCATTTGTATCCTTCCGGTTAAAATTCGATTCGATCAAACCATAAAATTGCTTTTTATTTTTTTTGATGGTATTATGGGCTGAGTTGTCTGTATCCATCGGATATGAATAAAATTTTTCTGATAGACCATTCATGATGAAACGTTTTCCCATTATTGTCACAATCTTATGCAGTATGGTTGCTGGACATCTGCATGCACAGGACTCCACGAACATCGATAACGGAAGGATTGTGCTCATCGGCAGCGCTGCGGCAGCAACGATTGCCGCGATCCATATCTACCAACGTGATGCCTGGTGGCAGGGTGACCGGGAACCTTTTCGTTTTGAAAACGATTGGGAGTACGCATTGAACATCGATAAGTTCGGTCACACGTATGGTGCATTTTCCGAATCCAAAATTGCCAAAAACATTTTACAATGGGCAGGGTTCAGCAGTCAGGCAAGTACATTCTACGGCTCGCTCACCGGTCTTGCATACCAAACGTACGTCGAAATTGAGGACGGCTACCACAAAGCATACGGCTTTAGTCCCGGAGACGAATTCTCGAATATTATCGGCTCATCGATCCCGCTGGCACAGGAAGCATTTCCATTCTTCAGCAATTTTTCCCTGAAGTACAGTTATTATCCGAGCAATCAATATCTCACCGATTTAAAAACGCAATCGTTTCGTGTCTTTATCGATGATTACGAGGGCTCGACATTCTGGATCACGATGGATCCGCATTTCCTGATGAGTAAAGAATTGTCGGCAGCGATTCCGAAGTGGCTCGGCATCTCATTAGGTTTAGCAGTGCATAATATCGACGAAACCGGAGAGGGCAGCCGGCTGTATTATCTGACACTTGATTATAATTTCTCCAAGATCGAAACGGAAAGCAATTTTCTTAAAGCTCTCTTCGGTGCAATGGACTTCTTCCATTTCCCGGCGCCCGGTTTCGGACTGGAAGATGGTAAAATTAAAGTGGGTGTTTTTTATACATACCACACACAACTGACATTATGAAATTTTTCATTGCCCTGCTTTTCTTTTTCCCGATCTTTCAGTCGATTGCACAGACAACGGAATTGGAATCCCCGTATCCTCATGGCTTCACAACGTCATTCGGAAGAGCGCAGTATTATTCTTCCCTCACCAAATATCAATCTGCCAATTATGATTTCACGATAGGATTCGGATTCAATATCTCATCCCAATTTCTTGTGGGAATAAAGATTTACACCGGCGAAGAAAACTCCGCACCGGGCCAGGCCCAACCGGTCTCCGGTAAATTTGATCTTGGCGGAGGAGCCATCCTGCTGACATATCGGTTGACTGATAACGGACGATGGCGCCCGTTCATCACTGCCGGATATGAGCTCAGCACCGTACTCACAGCCGCACAACAAAATACTTCTTTCGGTTCACTGGCAATAACCGGCACATCCGGTTACAACGGGTCTGGTTTACATTCGTATATCGGAACGGAATATTATGTTTCGCAAAATTTTTCTTTTGAAGGAGCCATTACGTACCAATACCGGCAATATGCAGGTCTTATTGTCAACTCGGATAATCTTGGTAACAAAGTTTCCTTGAACGATAGCAGTTTCGGCATTGAACTGGGAGGCAATATTCATTTCAATCTGCTTCCTTGAATGAAAATTGAAAAACACACTGCGAACCGATTTTCATTGCATGTCGAATTGGAACCCATTCGGTTTTCATGATGTTATGACGATTGTTATCCTGTTGCTTTTTTCGTTTGCAGACGTTATATTAACGTAACCTTTATGAATCGTTTCGCAAAATCGGGTTCTCGTTCGTTCGTTATATTTACGGCCATTTGCATACTCTCTCTCTTTGGGGATGGTGCGAATCTCACTGATTTATTTTCGGAAACAACGACCGTTCATTTTGATGAAGTCAATAATGAATCGGAAAATGAAATTATTGCCCCCTCCCATTTTCAATCTGCTCAATCTTTTTCCGATTTTGTCATCCATCGAAATGTTTCAAAACAGGTTCTGCCGTGCTTCAAACGGGTGATATTGGATCAGGACAGCCCGTCCCTTGAGGCTGTTTCGATCTTCACATCCGAAACACACATTGCAGTTCCCCGCGATGCAGCAGTTACCGTTCCATTCGTCCTCTATTCTGAATCGTTGTACCTCGAACACCGGACACTTCTCATTTAAACTCTCACGATCATTCCGATCAGGATGTTGATGCGTTTTTTTTAACGCATTGATATTTCGTGGTTTTCCCGATACGGGAAAATCTGAATCATTGCAATTAACAATTTGATTTCGTTCAAAGAATTCATACACGATGGAATGTGACTGCGTGTCATATCCGTCGTTTGTGACAACTTGATATTGGAGCCTTCATGGTCATGAGAACTATAGGATTGCTGTGTTGCCTTGGCATAACAGTCATGGTACAGGCAGATCCGATCACTCTGCAGCAGGCAGAAGAGCAAGCAGTAAAACACAATTTGGTGATTCTCGCTCAACGGTACGATATCGATGCGGCGGATGCCGACGTCGTCACCGCACATCTGTTTCCGAACAATCCCAATATTTCCGTGAGCGGCGATATCACGCCCGACGCCGGACGTTGGGCGCCGGATAAGAAAAATTATAATGCCTCACTAACATTTCCTATTGAACTTGGAAGAAAAAAATCGGGACGTGTTGCCGTTGCGGAAAATGAGAAGCTCGCCACCGAGCAGGGTTTTGAAGATGCGGTTCGCAATTTGCTGTTGACGGTCCGATCGGAATTTTACGATGTATTGAACGCGAAAGCATCTCTCGAACTCGCACTCAGCAACGAATCTTCGCTGGACAGCATCGTGTCCCTGAACAAAATCCGATTGCAGGACAACGATATTGCGGAATCGGAGTTGACCCGCAGTGAAATTCTTGCCATGCAGCAGCATCTCGAAGTCAAAGAAGCACAAATTAATTTGCACAGTGCGACCGCAAACCTCCGGCTTGCCCTCGGCATTCCGCCGACTGACAGTAATTTTGATGTTCGCGGGGATATAGCAATTCTTCCCGATTCTCTCAACCAATCGCTCGATCAGTTACAGCACGTTGCGATGGATCATCGCGCCGATCTTCGTTCGCTTCATGCACAACTGGACGAAGCAATCGCCAACAAAGATTTGCAAGATGCGATGTCCGTCATCGATCTTTCGGTCGGCGGATATTATTCCGAACAACTGGGACAATCATTCACCGGACTGACACTTTCCGTTCCGCTCCCGTTATTCAACCGGAATCAGGGCGAAATCCAAAAAGCGGAAATCCGGGTCAACCAGTTAAAAACACAAATCGACGCGCTGGAACACCAAATCAATACCGACGTTGAAACGGCGTATAACGAAGTTCAAACACGCCGCACAATCGTCGAACAGATTCAGCACGATGTGCTCGCCCGTTCCCTGTCGCTGAAAGAAACCGTGGCATATTCGTACCGCCGCGGCGGCACATCGATTCTCGATTTTCTCGATGCAGAACGTACATTCAACGATACGATGAAATCATATTACGATTCGTTAACAGCGTTGCACAAAAGTTCATTCGCACTTCGTGCGGCAACAGGACAATAATTTTGATGGAGTTTATTATGAAAATCATACTTCTCATTCTCTTCGTGATGATGATTGCAGTCATCACACTGCCGATGATTTCCTGCAATAAAAGCGATTCACAGGCAGCAGGAAATTCGTCGATAGAAATTCCGACAAAAGTAACCAATGACGGAACGGATATTCTTTTCCCTCCCGGATCTCCGCAATTACAATGGATCGAAACAGACTCTGTAAAATTTCAAACCCTTCACCTGAATATCACCGCACCGGCACATATCGCTGCAAGCGTGGTACCATCAGAGTTCGGATCGTCAAATCTTTATTTATTTGAAAGCCAGGACGTCACGCAACTCTACGCGGATTTCGTCAAAAGCGCTTCGGCCGCAGATCGCACATCCCGCCAGCTTGAACGAATGAAAGATCTTCACGCGCACATGGCGGTTGCAGAAAAAGACGTTGTCGATGCCCAGCATGAAAACGCGGAAGCTCAGGCAGACCTGGCTGAGAAAGAAAGCCGGTTGCGAGCCGCCGGTATCGATCCGAAGGCATTGCATGAAACGCCGGCCGGCTCGGTGTGGGTCCTTGCCGACATACCGGAAAATAAACTTTCATCCGTCCATGCTCATGCATCGGCACAATTAATTTGTAACTCGTTTCCCAACGAGACATTTCAAGGATTTGTTGTCGCCCTCGGGGATGTTGTCGATCCTTCGACCAGAACCGTCAAAGCACGCATCGTACTTCCCAACACAACGCGCGTGCTGAAACCGGGAATGTTCGGCAATATCATTATCAACGAAACCACACAGCGTGCGCTCGCAGTTCCGCGTAATGCCGTGGTCACCGTTCAGGGCAAATCGTATATCTTCAAACAAGTCGGTGCAGAATCATTCCGGAGAATGGCAATTCAAATCGGCAGTGAAACTCAGGATTTCTATCTGGTTTCTACCGGACTACATCCCGGGGATAAAATAGCGACCGGCGGTATTGTTCTCTTAAAAGGTTTGAGTTTCGGATACTAATGAAAACCAAAAATTTTTTCGATGAAAATCAATCATGATTCGTAAACTTGTTGCATTTGCACTTGCTCAGAGATTTTTAAGTCTTGCGATCGGTGCGTTGCTGATCGGCATGGGAATTTGGGCTTACACTCAGCTCAAAATTGAGGCATATCCGGACGTTGGTGATACAGAAGTCGAAATCATCACTAAATATCCCGGTAGATCGGCAGATGAAGTAGAACATCAGGTAACAATTCCGCTGGAACGCGCGATCAATAATGTTCCGCATGTCAGCGAACGCCGGTCGAAAACCATTTTCGGTCTTTCAACGATCCAGTTGACGTTCGAAGACGGCACCGACGACTATTTTGCGCGTCAGCTTGTACTTGAAAAATTGCGCGATGCCGATCTTCCCGACGGCGTTGAACCTGAATTGGCTCCGATCTGGACTCCTGTCGGAGAAATTTACCGGTACATTATCACCGGTCCGTCAAATTATTCCGTGATGGATTTACGGACTCTTCAGGATTGGGTCGTCACGCCAAAATTATTGCAAACTCCCGGCATCGCCGACGTGGTGAACTTCGGCGGTTTGGTAAAACAATTCCATGTTGTGATCGATCCGAATGCATTGGCAAAATATGGCATTTCATTACAACAAATTTCAAATGCCATTCAAGCCAATAACGTCAATACCGGCGGCAATGTTCTGCCGCTCGGCGGACAAGGTCTTGTGGTTCGCGGCATCGGCAGAATTACTTCTGAAGATGATATTAAAAATATTGTGGTTGCTTCGAATAATTCCGTTCCTGTTTTTATAAAAGATGTCGCTTCGGTGGAAATCGGCGCATTGCCGCCAACCGGCATTCTCGGCTATACTGATCTTGCGCAAGGAAAAGATTTGGATCAAAGCATTCAGGGTTTGATTCTGATGCGACGAGGCGAAAATCCTTCCGAAATTTTGGAGCGCATCAAGGATAAAATCAAAGAAATAAATGAAACGAGTCTACCTCCCGGCGTTGCACTTCTGACAACATACGATCGAACCGATCTTGTCGAAAATACTTTGCACACAGTTTCACACACGCTGTTTGAAGGAATAACGATCGTGGTCATTGTGCTGATATTTTTCCTCGGGAATGTCCGCACAGCGCTCGTCGTTGCAATTACGATTCCTCTGTCACTGCTGTTTGCGTTTATTGCGATGCATTTTACCGGTATTCCGGCGAACCTGCTTTCGCTCGGTGCAATCGATTTTGGAATTATTGTCGATGGCGCTGTCGTCATGGCGGAAAATATTATGAGACGGATCAGCCATGCCACTACAACCGAAAAAGAACGCGGTGTACTCTGGATCGTTCTGGATGCGGCACGGGAAGTTGAACGGGAAATATTTTTCTCCATCACCATCATCGTTCTCGCATACCTTCCGCTGTTCAC
>Ga0265322_10000226_pt1 | contig 24832 bp, 27 predicted proteins | sample 41222metaG_FD_193584 | JGI IMG/M metagenome (GOLD analysis project Ga0265322, IMG submission 193584) | Rhizosphere microbial communities from Carex aquatilis grown in University of Washington, Seatle, WA, United States - 4-12-22 metaG | ecosystem: Host-associated > Plants > Roots > Rhizosphere...
CATCCTATCAAATTGTCGCCAAACCCCTAAAGGAAGTTTTCTTTAATGAACCACACCAAAATGCCGCATTGCCCCTCAACAATCCTACCCTCAAGGATGATGCAAGGACCCTGGCCGCTGATCCGCGTTTCCAGATAATAACCCAGGACCCGGAGATCCAAAAGGACATCGACGCGCATGACCTGGCCAAGCTGATGAGCAACCCTAAGATGATGCATCTTGTCCAACAAGTCATGAGCGACCCTGAAACCATGAAAAAAGTCCTGGCCATTTATAAAAGCAAGTCACAAGCACAACCCGCACAAAATCCTTAAGAATGTATAAGGTTAAACGGTATTGTTCCCTCTACCTAATAAGGTGACACACAACTTAATTCCTAATGAATTAAGTTGTGTGTCACCTTATTACATTACTTGCCGATGCAGAATTCGGAAAAGATGCGGTCCAGCAGGTCTTCATCGATATTGCGGCCGGTGATCGCATCCAGACAATTGACCGCGGCCTTGAGCTCTTCGGAGATAAATTCCAGGGAAGTATTTTCGACCATCAGGCGCAGGGCGCCCTGCAGGTCCTTCTGGGCTTCCTCCAGGGCCTTGACGTGGCGTATATTGCTGACGAGAATGCCATGGGTATCAAGATCCTTGTCCTTGCAGATCAAATCAACGATCCTGGCCTCCAGCTCCTGGATAGACCGGCTTTCAAGCGCTGAGACCTTGATGACATGGCGGGGGCCGAATATTTTCTCAGGTACTGACAGGTCGATGCGCCCCTCCAGGTCCATTTTATTAACCACCACCAAAACCCGGGCGGCTTTCAATTGCCGCATCAGCACATTGTCCTGTTCTTCCAGGGGTTGGTGGTGGTCCAAAACCAAAAGCACCAGATCAGCGCCTTTGATATAAAGTTGGCTGCGCGCGACCGCTTCCTTTTCAATCAAATCCCTCGGCTCCAGGATTCCGGCGGTATCGACCAGGGAAATAGGGATGCCTTTGATCTGCGCTGATTCTTCCAGCACATCGCGGGTGGTGCCTGCGATATCTGTGACAATGGCGCGCTGTTCCTTGAGCAAAGCATTCAATAAGGAAGATTTGCCCACATTGGGCTTTCCGCACAAGACAATGCGTATGCCCTCCTTTAGTATGCGGCCGCTCTTAGACGATTCGAGCAGTTTTGCCACCCTTTTATCCTGTATCCCGATCTGTTCCATTATTTGCTGACGGTTTTGGGCGTCGATACCATCCTCGGGAAAATTGATCAGGGCCTCCACCATCGTATAGATCTTGATAAGCCCTTCCCTTATGGAATTGAGTTGCAGGGACAGTTCGCCTTTTAACTGATGATGGCTCTGGCGCAAAAAGCTTTCCGTCTTGGCATGAATGATATCGATCACCGCTTCCGCCTGGGCTAAGTCCAAACGGCCATGAAGGAAAGCCCTTTTGGTAAATTCCCCGGGGGTTGCCAGTCGGGCACCCGCGGCCAAGACCTCCTGAAGCACGAGCCTCAAAACAGTCATCCCGCCATGGCAATTGATCTCAACGACATCTTCGGCGGTATAACTTTTGGGGGCGCGCATCAAGGTTACCAGCACATCATCCAGGGTATCCATTTTCTCAGACCGTACATTGACGGCCCTGCCATAATGCACCGTATGGCTTTTACATTGCGCCAACGACAGTCCTCCCTGAAGACGGAGGATGGTGTCAGCCACGGCAATAGCGTTTTGGCCGCTGACGCGGATGATGCCGATCCCCCCTTGCCCCGCCGGAGTTGCAATAGCTGCTATGGTGTCTTCCAAGCCTTTGTACTGGTACATCCCTTCAACCCCTTTGTGCCCCTGCTTTTACAATAGCTTCCGCGACGACAAAAATAGACCCTGTCACGACGATCACATCCTGCGGGCCGGCTTGCTTTAATGCTTGTTCCAGGGCTTGAGGCAAATCCTCAATGATCTTAAAAGGTATATCACCAAAATAACTTTTCCCCTCTTCTTGGGTAAAACCATGTGCCCGGGGATGAAAGGCCTTGGTCAAATAGACAAAGCCCACGCTTTCTTTCAGGGCGCCGCAAATGGCCTTGATATCTTTATCCTGGGAAACACCTATCACCAGGATCACCCGGCGGCGGGGGTACTCCTCTGCAAGGGTCTGGGCCAATACCCTGGCAGAAGCATCATTATGCGCGCAATCAACGATCACTTCAGGGTCCCGGCCTATCAGTTCAAAGCGGCCCGGCCAACGGACATTCCGCAATCCTTCGCGGATCGCTTCATCATCGATCTTAAACCCCATCGTTTTTAATATAGCCGCCGTTTCAACGGCCGTCGCGGCATTTAACACCTGATGGTTACCTTTAAGGCTGATCTTGAAATCTTTGTATTTTTCTGGATCGGCCAATACCGGCACAACGCCAAATTCTCGGCAGCGGGCAAGCAAAATATCCATCGCTTCCTTCTCTTGAGGGGCGATCACCACTTTCTGGTTAGAATTTTTGATAATACCTGCTTTTTCAGTCGCGATCTGACTGATCGTATTTCCCAATATCCGGGTATGGTCCAAACTCACCGGGGTTATTACCGCCACGACCGAATCCACGGCATTGGTCGCGTCTAACCGTCCGCCCAGGCCTGTTTCCAAAATGACCACATCCACTTTCTTCTTGGCGAAATAATACAAGGCGGCCACGGTCAGGACCTCGAAATAGGTAAGGACATTGCCTTCATTTTGGATGGCAGCGGCATACGGGCGCAGGACGCCTAATACTGAAGCTAACTCTTCGTCGTCAATAGACCCGCTGAAATCATCTTTGGACCCCAGATTACCCTTGTCCAGGATCCGGATGCGCTCATTGATCCTGTGCAAATGAGGAGAGGTATACAAACCGACAGCATAGCCTGCTTCCTGCAGGATACCGGCCAGAAACGCGCAAGTCGACCCCTTGCCTTTGGTGCCCGTCACATGGATGACCCTTAAGTTCTTGGGATGGTAGCCGGAGAGGTCCAGAAATCTCTTGATGCGGTTAAGGCTGAAATCTTCAGGGCGCAGTTTATGAAGCAGGGATTCAAAATTTGTAAAGGTATTCAAATAAGGATGGACTTCTGAAATGTTCATACGGAAGCAGCCTTAACAACGTCGAAGAAAATGGGATTATTAATGTTTAAAATGCCTGATGCCGGTGGTAACCATGGCTATCTTTTTTTTATCGGCTTCTTTGATCACGGCTTCATCCATAATGGAACCGCCGGTCTGGATGATGGCCTTGACTCCGGCCTTTGCGGCAATGGTAACGGTGTCCGGTTTGGGAAGGAACGCGTCTGAGATCATGACGCTGCCCCGCGCGGCTTTTCCCGCCCGGCGAATGGCATGGATCGCGGAGTCCACGCGGCTGGTCTGGCCGCAGCCGATACCGATGGTCTGGGTGCCCTTGACGAGGACGATGGCGTTGCTCTTGACATGTTTGATCAGTTTCCAGCCAAAGATCATGGCTTCCAACTGCGGTTTGGTAGGTTTTACCTTGGTGACTGTTTTTATTTCTTCCGGCTTGAGATTACGGTTATCCTTCTCCTGAAGCAAAAGCCCCCCGGATACTTTCTTAAAATCATAACGTTCCTGCTTGACCCCGTAAACATCCAATACCAGTAAACGCAAATTCTTCTTAGGGACAAAAAGGGCCTTGGCCTCTTCGGTAAACTCAGGGGCGACGATGCATTCCATAAAACCGCTCATGATGACAGCCGCCGCGGTTTTAGCGTCGACACTCCGGTTAAAGCCGATAATGCCGCCAAAAGCGGACAGCGGGTCGGATTGATAGGCCTTTAAATATGCTTTTTCAAGGGTTGGGGCCTGGGCCACGCCGCAGGGATTATTGTGTTTGATGATGACGGCCGCCGGGGCTTCAAACTCGCGGATGATATCGACCGCGGCGTTGAGATCAAGGATATTGTTAAATGACAATTCCTTGCCCTGCAATTGTGAAAGCCTCCCCAAACCTTCCCGCTGGACACTGTCCTTGTAGAAAACCGCGGCCTGATGCGGGTTCTCGCCGTAACGCAGATCCTGTAGTTTACTGAAGGAGAAAGCGATCTCTTTAGGGAACGATGAAAAGGAATTGTCCGCCTTGAAGCGGTTATTCAGGAATTCATAGATAGCCGAGTCATAGCGGCAGGTGCGCTCGAAGACTTCAATGGCCAGGTTGGTAAGCACCTTGTCTGATAAAATGCCGCCATTATTGTTAAGTTCGCTTAAAACTTCGGGGTAACGCTCCACATTGCAGATGACAGCGACACTTCTGTAATTCTTGGCCGCGGAACGGAGCATTGATGGGCCGCCGATATCGATATTCTCGATGGCATCCTCAAGGGTGATGTTCTTTTTCTGGACCGTTTTTTCGAAAGGGTACAGATTGACGACCACCATATCGATGAGGCCTATGCCGTGGGCGGCGATCTGTTTCATGTGATCGGCATTATCGCGCACGGCCAAAAGGCCGCCGTGGATCTTAGGGTGCAGGGTCTTGACGCGGCCGTCGAGCATTTCAGGAAAACCCGTATATTCGGAGACTTCCTGGACCTTGATCTTGGCAGATCGCAAAAGTTCCGCGGTGCCACCGGTGGAAATGATCTCCACCCCCAGTTTCTGCAGGCCCTGGGCGAATTCCACCAAACCTGTCTTATCTGAAACGGAAATTAACGCGCGCTTGACTTTGATCATTGCGGGAAAGGTCTATCTCTTGCCTTTTTTGCGTTTGCGTTCGGAAGGCTTGCAATAAAAACGGCGTTCTTTTAGCTCAACTAAAAAGCCGTCTTTCTGGCACTGCTTCTTGAATAGGCGCATTGCTTTTTCAAAACTGTTCTTGTCATTGACTTTAACTTCTAACATTACGTATCACTACTCCTTAGCTGTTTGTTTATGGGCTTGAAGGTAGGTATTATAGTATATGTTTGGCTATTGTCAAATTAGAACTTCTTGTCAAACACAATGCGGACAATATGCTGGGTCTGCAAAACGGCCGTGGTATAAAACGCCAGGGCCGGATTGGTGGTTGATGTTTGGACATTATAGGCCGGTCCCACCCCGTACTGGATGGACAGCAATACGTCTTTAGGCAATATCATGCGCGCCTCGAAGAACACATTGGCATAATTGCGATAATCCAGCTCGCGGTCATTGACCAGACGGTTGACATCATACCCCTGGGACAAGGTGTAGCGCGCGAAAAAACCTATCTTGGGCGTAAGCAGGTAGCTCGATTCGATCCCGTAATGGTTCATATTGTCGTCAATATTGCCGGAGAATTCTTTGGGATTACGGGTGTAATCCAAATAGACATGCCATTTATCCGTAGGGGTCAATTCCAGGCCGGTTTTAAAAATATTATAGTAAGGGTACGGGGCCTGTTCGAAATAACCCTGATCATAAAGGAAAGGGACGGATTGCTCATAGGTCCTGCCGTTTTTGATATAGGTGGAAAAATAGGAACTGTTCAAATCCCCCTCCGGGAAGTCATCGGTACCTAAAGTAACGTCATTGGTATATTCCCAAACGCCGTTGATCGCCGCCCAATCAGTCAACGCGTAGCGGCCCCCCAAAGAACCTGTTTTAAGGTCCGGGTCTTTGCCGCCCAAAACAGCGACATTGGCAATGCTCTGGCTGCTCGTGTTATCCACTGACAAAAATGGGTCCACGCCCGCGACCGTTTTGGGCAGGGCATCCCAGAGAAACAGCGCCTTGGCGGTGAACTTATCCGTTGCGTCGTAAGTCCACTGGGTGCGGGATACGGTTTCGATATTACTGTCATCATTGGCCATCACATGCCGGACATCCGCCAGGCCTTTAAGCTTCCCGTCCAACAAGTTCACATCCCCCCGCCAGCTGAAAACTGAGCGGCCGTAATCAATGCCGTTACCGATGGCGAATGGGGATAGGTCATCCTCCGACTGACTGGGGGATATGCCGGGTAAATAACGGTAATCCGAAGGGTAAAAGGTCAAATGATCCGCCCAGAAGCTATCACTGCGCGTCTGGTTATAATCAGAAAGGCTCGACTCGAACCCGCTATCCATCCGGGCAAAATAGATCTCGGTCTTATAAAAAGTTTCACCTTTCTCCGCGGGCTGCAGCCCAAAATAATCCTTCTTAAGCATATCCTCATCCTGCGGGGAAGCCGCCTCAAGGGACATATAATAGGCCCCTCCATGATATTTGGTGGTGTATTCATCGGAAGTTTCATCATAGATGCTGTTGGAATGCGCGTATTCAGCGGTAATTTTCAGCCATTTTTGCACCATCAATCCCGAGTCCACCGCCTCGGTGTAATTTTCGGCGTCAATTTCCTCATTGCTGTCATAACCTTGATGCAAGTCACCCACCGCGCCGATATAAAACAGATCACCGATAAATTGCTTTAAACGGGCCGCGCCTGCCAGGGCCGACATCTGATCGTAATTCTGCCAAAGGGTCTTGGGAGTGGCAATGGTGGCATCCAGGTCCGTTTCATCGGTGGGGCGCGCTTGAAGCGATACCCCCCGCAGCGCGGTCAGGCGCTGGCCGTCGCTGTCCCTGGTAAAGAACGACAGGGTCTTGTCCCATTGGCCTTTGTAAAAACTCACCGGATTGGCCCCGGTATTGACATTGCCCGGCTGCCAGCCGTCGATCCATGGGCTTTCCGCCCACCACTCCTTATTGTTAGACAAATGTAAGGGGTCATCGGTGGTCAAGGCCTGGTTTTCATAGCCCATGGGAAAGATCCGCAGTTTGTATTCATCCGTAGGGGCAAGGTCCACCCACGCCTCCCTGACCGGCTGAAAACTGTAATCCACATGAGCGGCGGGAATATTGAAAATGTTCGTGTAAGAAGATTCAATGGTCGTGGCCGGCACCGTATTGCCGTGAAGTTTTATTTCAGGCAGGGCAAAAGCATCCCCGTTTTGAAGGGAATTGACGATACTGTTGACCGTGTAACCGGTATTTCCCCAGGTCAAATATTGCACACGGACCGTGTCACCTCCCTCACCCTTAACAAGCTGAGCGTTGCTTTTTCCTGTAAAGCTCCAGGGGTCCGCCGTCAGGTTTAAATGCACGGACACCACCGCGGAAGCGATCGAGGCATCCATCACAACTTTCAGGCGGGAATAGATCGCCGGGTCATAAGTATTTATATTGTTGTTAAGTCCGCTGGATGAAAGGATGCGCCAATTCCTCTCGTTAAGATCGGCATTGGCGCGGGTAAATATCGCATTCCCGTCGGAATCGATCCCCATGGCCACGCGCGCGTCCCCGCTTATCTTGAAAGTGCTGGTGGACAAAAAGTTCATCGACTGGGATGAAGACTGATCGACGGCATTCAGGGCAGCGTTGATAATGCTGATCCTGTCCGGATCGCTGAGGGTAAAATCAGATTGCGCGAAGGCCCCGCCGCATAAGCACAGCCAGGTCAGCGCAAAGAACCATATTTTAATAGGTCGGGTCAACGTAGGTGTAAGTTTCTCCAGCAAAATTCCGCAAAGTATAACGGCCGTTTTTATTGGAAACCACATAGTCGGGACTGATGGGGATCTTGCCGCCGCCCCCCGGCCCGTCAATCACATAGGTCGGCACCGCGTAGCCGGTGGTATGCCCCCGGAGATTCTGGATGATATTGATGCCTGTCGCGACCGTGGTACGGAAATGCCTGGAGCCGACGATAGGGTCGCACTGGTAGATGTAATAGGGCCTCACACGGATCTTCAAAAGCTCATGAAAGAGCTTTTTCATCACTTCAGGTGAATCATTGACGCCGCGCAACAGCACTGTCTGGCTGCCCATGGGAATCCCGGCATCAGCGATCATATTGCAGGCATGCTTGACGCGCGGTGTCACTTCCTTGGCATGGTTGAAATGAACGCTCATCCACAGCGGCGAATATTTCTTGAACATGGCGATCAATTCCGGCGTGATACGCTGCGGCAAGGTCACCGGGATACGTGTCCCGATACGCACGAATTCCACATGAGGGATGGCTTTGACGGATGAAATGATATATTCCAGCATGCGGTCGCCTAAGGTCAGCGGATCCCCGCCGGAGATCAGCACATCGCGGATCTCCTTATGTTTACGGATATAATTAAGTGCCGCATCGTAGGTGGATGTATTGAGCGTGTGATTTCCGTCGCCGACCATGCGTGAACGCGTGCAATAGCGGCAGTACATCGCGCACATCTCATTGACTAAAAAGAGCACGCGGTCCGGATAACGGTGCACCAGGCCATGGACCTCGGAATTCTTTTCTTCCCCGCAAGGGTCGAGCATTTCATCTGCGGTCGTCTCGAACTCGTAATCCAACGGGACGGATTGCAAACGGATGGGGCAACCGGGGTCTTTTTCATCGATCAAGGCGGCGAAATATGGCGGGATGGACATGGTCAGTTTATCGCCCGCGCCGATGACCCCTCGTTCCTCGTGGGGTGTTAAAACCATTAATTTTGAAATTTGGTCAAGGGTGCGTATGCGGTTTCTTATCTGCCAACGCCAATCCTCCCAATCCGCCAGCGTCGCCCCCGGGAATAGTTTGATCACCCGCTGTTCTTGGGGGGATAAAGGGATATTGGGCCCGTTTGAAGAGGCGGCTGTTTCGTCCTTGCTTATCGTGGTCACAGGGCTCATTTTTTGTATGCGTCCTCCCGTATAAGCCCCAAACGCTTCAGGGCTTCATCCATGATTTTATTGATGATCTGGTTATACGACATCCCAACGACCTGGCCGAAAAGCATAAAGACATCGTCGGGGCTTAAATTCGGCAACGGGTTGATCTCCAGCACATAAGGGTCGCCCGCCTCATCCACGCGGAAATCCACGCGCCCGAAATCCCGGCAGTCAACTGACCTGTACGTCCTGACGGCCAGATCCTGCAAACGCCTGGCTAATTTCCCGTCAATAGGCGCGGGGCAGATATGCTCCACTAATTTCTCGGCCACATGCCGGTACGAATAAAATTCATTGCCCAGGTTGGTCTGCCCCGACATGGCGTATTGCACCACCGGCATGGCCTGCGGGGGCTCATTGCCGATAACGCCAACGGTAAACTCTGTGCCCTTGATAAACTCCTCAACCAGGGCCGGTTGATCATAATTACGGCAGATATGCTCCACCTGCTTTTTTAACTGATCAAAATCCTCGACCCTTGAATGCTGGGTGATCCCCTTGGAGGTGCCCTCATGCAGGGTCTTGACAAATAAGGGATAGCCTATGGTGTTCAATTCAGCTAAATCATCCTCCATGGTGGCTTTAAAATAACGCGCCGTGGGGATCCCGTCCGCGATAAAACACTTTTTGGCCATCACCTTATCAAGCGTGACCCCCAAGGTCAGGGCGTCAGCGCCGACAAAAGGGATGCCGTACAGATCCAAAATGGCAGGCACCTGAGACTCGCGGTTACGGCCTTTAAAACCTTCGGAAATATTAAAGACTATATCCATCTTCAGGTCATGATTGGCCTGCCGGCCGATCAATTGGCGCGCTCCGCCGATCAAAATAACTTTATGCCCGACGGATTCCAGGGCTGATTTGATGCATTCGATGGTCTTGTGCCCGTCGAGCTCAGCGGCCGCGTCAATAGGGTCATCCTTCGTCCCCTGCCAGTCGCTCTTTAAATCATATGTAATGCCTATTATTTTACTCATATTTAGGGCTTCTATAAATATAATTTTATTAATTACACTAATGGTTTTAGAGCCATAATTTATCAAAAATCCGCCAAAATGCTATTAAAATTTTCAATTCTGGCTTATGAGGGCATTGTCCTCATAAACAGCAAATTATGCTTAGATAAACAGCTGTTATGTGTGAGGAACGTTAAGGGATTTTTTACCAATGTCCGCAAGGTTTTACAGTGAGTTTGTTCAAATAAAGAGAGTCTTTAAAACTAACGAGCTGTAAACCGTAGCGGACGTTAAAAATATCCCGTGACGAATCACATAATAGCTGTTTATCAATAAGCGTAAGTCTGCGTTAATGCGCTTTGAAGAGATCGAACGCGGGGATGACAAGCAATAACAGCGTAAGGGTGATCAGGACAACGGTTGTCGACCACCCGACGGCATTTTGCAGCTTGTTGTTGACATGCTCCCCCATGATCTCGGGATTGTTGACCATCAATTGCATCGAGATCAATACCACCGGCAAAAGCATCGCGTTGATATCCTGCGTCCACAGGGTGATCGCGATCAAAGGCGCGTTGGGGATCAGGATGATGACACAGGCGATGACCATGATGGAAGCGAAAAGCGCGTAAAATTGGGGGGCCTCATCAACGCGCTTATCGATCCCGGCGTTAAAACCGAAAGCCTCGCAAATGTAAAAGGATGTGGCCAAGGGCAATATGGTCGCGGAAAATATGGACGCCACAAAAAGTCCGAAGGCGAAAACCGCTGATGCAAGGGCGCCGGCAAAGGGCTTGAGCGCCAGGGCCGCATCCTTGGCTTCATTGATCACGACATTATTGACATGCAGGGTGGCCGCGCAGGCGACCATGATAAAGACCGCCACCGCCACCGTCGCGACGCATCCGATGATGACGTCAGCCAGGGCCAGCTTATAATCATCCATGGTGGTCCCCTTTTCAATGACCGCGGACTGCATGTAAAACTGCATCCAGGGAGCGATGGTCGTCCCGACGATACCGAGCACCATGATCAAATAATCCTTGTCGAACTGGATCTGCGGCTGGATCAAAGCGAGGCCAACCTGATGCCAATCCGGCTTGGCGGCCACGGCGGAAACCACGTAGGACAATAGGCATACGCTGAACATCAGGAAAATACGTTCCGAGATCTTATAGTTCCCCTTGGTCACCAGGATCCACACAGCCCCCGCGGTTAAAGGCACGGAAATGTATTTGCTGATGCCGAAAATATTCATGCTTCCGGCCACCCCGGCGAATTCAGTGGCCGTGTTCCCGATGTCCGCGACCAAAAGTCCTAAAAATATCCAAAAAGTGACCTTAATGCCGAAGGTTTCCCGGATCAGGTCCGCCAGTCCCTTGCCGGTGCACGCCCCCATCCTCATGTTCATTTCCTGGACAACCAGCAAAACAACGAAAGACGGCAGCAAGGTCCAGAGGATAGGATACCCGTAGGTGGCCGCGGCAACGGAATAGGTGGTGATGCCGCCGGCGTCGTTATCGACACTTCCGGTAATGACGCCGGGGCCGAGCATGGCCAAAAATATCAGGACATTCTTCAGGGCCTTGTTCTCTTTGGCTTTTTTCCAAAAACTCATAGCTTCTCTTTATATTGATGCCACGCCAGGGAGATCAGTTCTTCCAAAACGTCATCGATGGTGATAATGCCCTGCAAAATATCCTGCTTGTTAAGAACGGGGATGGATGAGGACTTGTAACGTTCCAGAAGCAGCGCCACCTGCTCAACACTATCATCCGTGTAAACATGGATGTTTTCGGGGTAACAGGTATTGATCAATGGGCCTTGGGGGTCCACATTAAAGAACCGCCGCAGGGATGTCGTCCCCAGGTATTTGTGATCATCATCAACGAGATACAGGAAGAAAATGGTGCCGGGAAAATTGATATTATCCTTGATCTTCTGGAAAGCGTCAGCCACCCTGGCGTCAGATCTCAAATAAAGGTATTCCGTGGTCATAAGCCCGCCGGCGGAATTTTGGGCGTACCCCAACAGCTTGCGCAATTTCTTATTGGTTTCCGTTCCCAAAAGCCCCATCAAATGATGAGATTTTTCACGCGGCAATTTCATCAGCAGATCCGTGGCCTCATCCGCCGGGATATTGGTGATTAGACTGGCCACTTCTTCCTCGCCAAGCTGTTCGATCAACTCTACCTTATAAGCCAGTGTCATATCCGTAAAAACCTGGTTCTGCAAAGCCCCGTCCAGGGACTTAAATAACGTAACCCTGGCAAAAAGGTCCAGGTCCTGGATAATATCCGCCAGCGCGGCAGGAGGAATGCTGTTTAATTTATTCTTGGAAACTTCCAGTTTAAGCACACTCTTCATGCGCCCGAGCTTGGGCAGGATCTGGGTCGCTTTCCAGGGGATCAGTTCTTCCTGGGTCAAATACGGGGATTTGGGGTTGATCAAAAATACGATCAAATCCACCAGGCCGGTCCATCCCAAACGGCGGAATATGGCCCGCAGTCCCACATCCACGTTTGCGGCATATAGCTGATTGTCAACGCGCAGCAGATAGATATCATTGACCCTGACAACGCGCTGGTCATCAATGTCAACGACCTGCTGGTCAAAGATGTCCCGCCGCAGGGTGAAATCACTTTTGGGCATTTCCCTGAAGAATTTGATCCTGTCGCCGGTGATCTTAAGGCGAATTTCCTTTTCAATGTGGCTGATATCTTCCCAGCTGACACGGGCAAATTCCCTGACAAGCCCGCCTCGGCGAAGGATCAGGTCACTGGCTTTGGGATAAATATCCGAATTGGGATTCATGGCGATATCATGCAGACGCCCGACCCTGTGCCCCTGGCTGTCTAAGATGCCCTTACCGATGATCTGTGAGAAGTAGACGAATAATTGCATATTTAGCGGCTGATGCCGACCTTTACGCGTTGGCAAATAGTGTTAACAGGACAAGAAGAACAGATCGGTGAAATGGGTTTGCAGACATTCTGGCCCCATGTCACCAGTAAAGCATTATATTCGATCCAAAATTCCCGGGGCAGTTTTTTTCTTAAAGCGAATTCTGTTTCTTCGGGCGTCCTGGTTTTGATATAACCCAGGCGGTTGGAAATACGGTGCACGTGGGTATCAACGCAGATCCCCGGTTTGCCAAACCCTTCCGTTAAGACCAAATTCGCGGTTTTACGGCCCACCCCTTTAAGTGTTAATAGTTGGTCCAGATCGTCCGGCACCTGACTTGCAAAACGCTCGATCAGGTCCTTACAAATATCATGGATTCGCAGGGCTTTGGTTTTATAGAATCCCACCGGATAGATCAATTTTCGGATCTCCGCGGACGGAATATCAAGCATCCCCCGCATCGTATCCGCCCGGGCGAACAAACGCTCGCAGGCGGGCAAGGTGGTTTCATCGCGGGTCCGTAAACTCAGTAAACAGGAAATAAGGACCAAAAAAGGGCTTTTGAATTTTTTCCCGACCAGGGTTACCGATGGGTCGGGCAAATCGCGCATGGCGACCTTTAAAAGCCTGATCACTTGGGAGATCTGCGCATCGTTCAACAGAGACCGCTTCGTCACTTTGTTCCTCGCCATGACACTTATAGATCACTAAAAACAAAGCCCATCTCTTCCAGTGTGGAATAATCCTCGCGCCAATTGGAGGAGGATTTCACAAAAAGCTCAAGGAATACCTTACTGTCGACCAATTCCTCCAGGTCCCGGCGGGCTTCGCTCCCCACCTGTTTGAGGACAGCCCCTGCTTTGCCGATGACTATCTCTTTCTGGGATTCACGTTCAACCAATATGGCGGCCCTGATATGCAGGACCTTTCCCTTCTTGGGCTGAACGCCTTCGATGATCACGGCGATCGAATGGGGTATTTCTTCACGCATCAGGCGAAATAATTTTTCCCGGATCAAATCCGCCATGGCCATGCGCTTGGGGAGATCCGTGATCGCGTCCGCCGGGTATAAAAACGGCCCTTGCGGCATTTGTTCAAACAAAAGGTCTACCAATTTTTTGACATTGCTCCCTTTCAGCGCGGAAAGAGGAAAAAGGGTGATATCTTTCATCTCGGTCATCGCAACCCCGCGGATCTGTTCCCAAAGCTTGATATACTCAGGGATGAATTTCCCCTTGGTGATATCAATCTTGTTCAAGGCCACGATGATGGGCTTGCCGCATTTATTCAGCCGGCTGATCACATGGTGCTCCTCGGGGCCTGTCTTTTCGCTGGCATCGACCATATGGATCACCGCCTCAACGGAATCAATGCTGCCTAACGAAGCGCGGTTCATGTATTTATCAAGCTTGTCCTTGCCCGCGTGAATCCCCGGCGTGTCGATGAACACGATCTGCCCGCGTTCATCGGTATGGATCCCCCTGATCTGATGGCGCGTCGTTTGCGGAACGTCGGAAACAATGGAAACCTTTTCACCCAGGATCGAATTTAGCAGGGTGGATTTGCCCACGTTGGGCCTTCCCACAATGGCCACCATGCCGCTTTTTAACAACACTGTCTTTTTATTCATCTACTTTCGATACCTCCAAACCGCGATCACAACTCCGGTAAATAAGACCAGGTTGATGATATTGAACGTGCGCCAGATCAAATCCTTCGAGGTAAATCCCGACGGGGCCATCAACAGCGCGCATACCCATACCCCCATCACCCAGCTCATCGATATATCCGTCGAGGAACGCCGCCGGATGATCTTGACGATCAAGGGGATATTGAATAGCGGCATGGTGATGGAAGCTATAAGTCCCATGTTCTCTATCATACTTTGGCGGGTCCTTTTCGGTATTTTATTGTCACCAGCATAACGGCGGTCAACATGATGACATTCATGGTGTTAAACCCGATGGCAAGCAAGTCCCCGGATACAAAGGCGCTGGGTGCCATCATCAGCGCGGTGACCCAGATCCCGACGACATAGATCAGGGAGATATCCTGGGAAGATCTTCTGCGTACGATACGCGCGATCAGGGGGATGTCCCACAAAGGCAGCATGGTAGCCGCGATCAAACCGATTGTTTTCAAAGGAATCCTTTTATGTCAGGGCAAAGAACCTGATCAATCCCTTCATGCGCTCTTCAATGTCACGCATGGTAAGTGTTGCCGTACGGGCCATGCCAAAGCCCTGCACGTTAAATGAAGCGACGGTCGTCGCGTACAGCAAGGCTTTGCGTAAGGTCTTATCATCGAGTTTTCCCGCCTTGCTCAAGTAGCCCATGAGGCCGCCGGCAAAAGTGTCCCCCGCACCGGTGGGGTCAACCACGTGATCAACCGGATAGGCCGGGAAGGAAAACATCCCCTGATCGCTGTAAAAAAGCACGCCGTGCTCGCCTTTTTTAATGACGACCATGCGGGGGCCCATCGCCCGCAGGCGCCGGGCGGCCATGATCAGGTTATTTTCTCCCGAAAGCGCCCTGGCTTCACCGTCGTTGGCAACGAACAGATGCACCTTCTTCATCAGGCGTCGCAAGGATTTCTGCTTGTGGGTGATCCACAAATTCATGCTGTCCAAGCCAACCAAACGGGGTGATTTAAAATGCTCCAATAGCGCCAACTGCAGGTCCGGATCGATGTTGGCCAAGAAAATATTAGGCAGGCTTTTTTGGTGCTCCTTCAAAACGGGCACATAGGTCTGCAATACGCCCAATTCGGTGGCCAGGGTCAGGGCGGTGTTCAAATCATCCTTTTTATATTCCCCCCTCCAGCGGAAAGTCTTTCCGTTGCTGACCGTCAGCGACGTGCAATCGATGCCTTTACGCTTAAGGAACTCCAGGTGCTTTAAAGGGAAATCGCGCCCTACCACCGCCACCAGATGGATGTCGGTAAAAAGCCTGGCGGACATCGCGAAATGCGAGGCCGAACCGCCCAGCATGTCTTTTTTTACACCCGAAGGCGTCTTCACATGGTCCAGCGCCACCGTGCCCAATACAACCAAGCTCATCCTTATTCTCCGATAATTTTTACCAAAACTCGTTTGTCCCGGCGACCGTCGAATTCGCCGTAAAAGATCTGCTCCCAGGGCCCGAAATCCAGCCGGCCTTTGGTGACGGCGACTGTTACCTCGCGACCCATCACCTGGCGCTTTAAATGGGCGTCCGCGTTGTCCTCGCCGGTATCATTATGCCTGTACTGGGACACCGGCGCGTGGGGCGCCAGCTTTTCAAGCCAGGCGTCATAATCCTGCAAGAGCCCGCTTTCATCATCATTGATATAAACGCTCGCCGAGATATGCATGGCGTTGACCAGGCACAAGCCTTCCTGAATGCCGCTTTTATCGATGGCCTGCTGGATCTGGTCTGTGATATTAATATACGCCCGACGGGTCTTAGTATTAAACCAAAGCTCTTGACGGTATTGCTTCATATCAAAATGGTTTGTCCACCCTCAGGAACGCTTGGTTGGTTTTCTCTTTTTCTCAAGTTGTTTGATATATTGCTGGAAATGCTCATCCTTGAGCAGATTGTCCAGGTCCGTATCACCTTTTAAATGCTCAAAATCGTCGTAACCGAAATCAATGGCCTTGGTCAGCGCTCCCAGGGCCGCGCGGGTCTGGTTGAGCAGGGCGAATGAACAGGCCAAATTATAAAACACGATCGCATCCTCCGGGCGCAGGTGTGAAAGCTTGAGGTCCACCTCCAGGCCCTTTTGCCATAGGCCCGCCCTTGTATAAAGGTCCCCGATAGCGCTGAGCGCTTCGATGAAATGGGGCGTATCCTTGAGGATATTCTCATAAAAGGCGATCTCAAAATCCACATCTTCTTTTTTCCGCGAAACCTTGGGCGCGTGCTCTTTGCGCATGCATAGTCCTTTCGATGACAGGCTATTTTTTCTTTAAATATTTTTCGATCCGGGCAACCGCTTCTTTGAGATTGTCATAACTTGAAGCATACGAGATACGCACATGGTCCTCGCAGCCTTGGCCGAACGCAACCCCCGGCACCAGGGCCACTTTTTGCTTGAGCAATAAATTCCTGGCAAAATCCATCGAGTTTTCCCCTGACACCTTTACCGAGGGAAACGCGTAAAAGGCCCCTTGCGGCATGTGGCAGGTCATCCCGATATCGTTCAAGGCGCCGACGATAAAACGGCGGCGGCGGTCATATTCTTTCTTCATGGCCTGCACGTCCCCGGCCGCGGTCTTGAGCGCCTCAAGTGCCGCCATCTGGCCGGTGATGGGCGCGCATAACATCGTATACTGATGGATCTTGGTCATGGCCCCTATGATGTCCGCTGGGCCGCAGGCATAACCGATACGGAAACCCGTCATGGCATAGCTTTTGGAAAATCCATTCAAATAAACGACGCGGTCACGCATCTGGGGCAGTGTCGCCATCGGCGTGTGTTCAAAATCATACGTCAGCTCATCATACAGCTCGTCGCTAATGACCAGCATGTCACGTTCCCTGACGACCTGGGCGATGGCTTCCAGTTCCTTTTTGGAATACGACGTGCCGGTGGGGTTGCACGGATAACCAAGCAGGATACCGCGGACCCCGCGCGTGGCGGCCTCATCGATCTGCCGGGGCGTTACCTTGAACCCGTTCTCAAGGGAAGTCCTCAGATACACCGCTTTGCCGCCGGCTAATTCGACCACCGGGCCATACGCCACGTAGCAGGGCTCAGGCACCAGGACCTTGTCGCCGGGGTTCAAGATCGCGCGCATCGTCAGGTCCAAAGCCTCACTGACACCGACGGTAATAAGTATTTCCTCTTCAGGGTCATAAGCGAGCCGGCGGCGTTTTTTCAAATGCGCCGCGATCGCACTGCGCAGCTCGATCATGCCCTTATTGGAAGTATACGACGTGTAGCCCTGCTCGAGGGATTCGATGGCCCGCGCGCGCACATGCCAAGGCGTCACGAAATCCGGTTCTCCAACCCCTAAGGAGATCACGTCTTTCATGCCCAGCACTAAATCAAAAAAAGCCCTGATGCCTGAGGGCGCTAATTCATCAACCCGTTTGGAAATTCTCATTTATTGCCTTTTAACAGGAAATGATCTGCCTGCGTTCATTTTTAGAATGTTTGAATATCTGACCTTCTTCTTTGTACTTGCGCAGCAAAAAATGCGTGGCCGTCTGGCGCACATTGGCCATGGATGAAAGTTTGGCGGCGACAAAATCCGCCACCGTTTGGATGCTTTCACCCTCGACGATGACCAAGAGGTCGAACCCCCCGGAAAGGAGATAACAGCTTTTCACCTCGGGATAACTGTAGATCCGCTCGGCGATGCTGTCAAAACCAACGTCTTTTTGGGGCGTGATCGACACCTCGATCAATGCGCGAACAACCGTCGGAGGGTTTACTTTCACTTTAGACATAAGGACTCCTTATTGCTGTGTATCCGTGCCCCGGGCAAAATCCACCCGGCGCTCTAACTTGGCCACCTGGTCTTTTAAGACATCTATATCCTCACGCAACGCCTTGATCTGGTCTTTCATCTTGTTGTTGTGGGCATCCATCTGCACCATCGCGTGCACCATTTTCTTCTTATCAACCGGCCATGACAAGGCTGTCAGGTACTGCTGCCTTAAACCATCCATCCGGGATTCATAGGCGTAAATATCCGCCTCAAGCTGTTGTTTACGTTCTTTAAGCCGGTCAAACCTTCCGGCGTTGGCCCCTGACAGGCTTGTGCCGGAAATTTTTTTTTCGTGCTGGAGTTTTAGTAACCGCAACGCATCCAGGCGGTCCTGCAGACGCTGATTCTCCGCATCGATGGCCCGCGCGTCCAATTTTTGCGCATGCCCTCCGGCCTTTAATGCGCCCAGTTCATTTTCCAGGAGGACTTCCTGGCGGCTTTCATCCTCGAGCTCTTTGCGTAACTGGGGCAGGTCATCTTGTGCCAGGGTTTGTGTCCTGTATCCCCCGCGCGGCTGACTTTTCCTCAAATCTTCCCATTGCTGCTCTTCATCCCTGACCTGCCGGGTTTTCGTTTTAATGCCCTGGTTTAATCCCTCGATCGCGACCTGCTGGTCGGTCTGGCCATGCCGCCCGTTTAAAAATCGCCCCAGCTCATCGTTCTTGCTTTGCTGGCCCTGCACCGACTCCTGTAATTTTTGCGCCTGCTCGATCAATTGCCTGTATTCCGCCTGCAAACCGTTATTCTCAACGAGCAGGGTCTGAGCTTTGGATTTGATCACATCCAGGGTCAACTGCCATTGCTCAGGCATGGATGAAAGTTCTTCAGGCATCTGGGCACGAGCGCTATCCCCAAACCACAGGATAGTCAATATGATGACGCACAGGCGAAAGGTCATGATGCTAATTATAACGGGTTATTCCCGATGGGGCAAGGATGAGGAAATAAATTTAAAACCTTTGACCCTTTTGCTCGCGGGGTCGAGTGTCTTGGAAGTCATTTTGGCCGTGTCCCCGGGGGCGCATTCGTCCTCAAACATTACGATCAACCTGCGGCTGGGCCGGGAACGGTTATGCACCTTCGCCACCGGCTCCTGTCCCAGGAAACAACCCTTGGTATAAGAAACATAATCATATTCATGCACGTTTAAGATAAATTCATCCGCCTGGTAATCGATGCCCATCAAAGGCATCTGATGATCGAGGCGAAACAGCGTGAATTCATTATCACTGACGCTGTTGGCGTGCTGTTGGCCGGCCCATAGGATACCGGATGTATCCAGATCGATATAGGCGTCCTGACCTCCCGCGCTTAAACTCACATGGCTTAATTTCACATAACGTTCCAGGTGCTTTAACAAATTATCTTTGGTGAAGGACGGTACGCTTATCAGGAATTCATCGTCGCTGATCTTGTGCTGGCGAAACGTGGCGATGACGCGGCCGTGCTGGTTCAAAAAAGCGTTCAACGGAGCTTCCAGGGTATTGGAAGAAATACCCTTTAAAAAGGCCGTTGCATTGCCTTTGATGCAAAATACTGTGTCAGGAAGTTTGTATAGCCGCATTCTTTGCCAAGGCCAGGGCCTCTTGTTTTGTTTTGATTTTGCCTAACGCGTAAGCTTCCTCAACCCGCTGAAGGATCTTGCCGAACAATGCTGAAGGTTTTAACTTCAATACCCTGATCAGATCATGGCCTGTCAGCAGCCGTTGACGCGGCTTGAATTCCCTGGCCTCAAAATACCGCCCGATAAGCATATGACATATTTTAGCGTGATGCTTTTGTTTGAGCCTGGTGGTCAATGGCCCACGGGTCGCGGCCTGGTCAGCCAGGCCCAGGATCGCAAGGGCGGCCGCCTCGTCCTTGGTATCACGTAAAAACCGGAACACAGCCTTTTCGCTGGGCCGTTTGAAATTTGACAGATAACCCGGCCTTAAATGCATACGCACCGCATCCTCAAGGAAAAAACGTTCTTTAACGGATACTTTTAGATGACGGGCCACCAAACGGGTGATGCGTTCCCCCGCGTGTTCGTGGCCGTGGAAGGTCATGCGCCCTTTTTCTTTCCGGCGTGTTTCCGGTTTCCCGATATCATGTAATAGAGCGGCCAATTTCAACAGCGCCAATCGCGAATGCCCTCCGCCGATCGTCTCGTTCAGATACAACTTCAAATGCTCCTCGCCTTGCAGGTCTCCGATAGTCTTCTCCAACTGAAAAATCACTTCCAGGGAGTGCTTCCAAACATCCAGATGGTGATAGCCTCCCTGTTTGATGCCGTACATGACCGTGATCTGCGGGATGACATGAGGCAAGAGCCCGATCTTATCCATACCGGACAGTGTTTCATGCGCGCGGGGAGAGGCCAAGACCTTAAAAAGTTCCTCGCGTATCCTCTCCGCGGCCACCCCGGCGATCAGGTGCGCGTCTTTTTTGATCTGCCTCAGGGTTTTGGCGTCGATCTTAAAACTAAGCGTGGCCTGCAGGGCATAGGCGCGTAACAGCCTCAAAGGATCATCCTCAAAGACTTTGGGGCCGATCATGCGCACCACGCCGGCTTTCAAGTCTTTCAGGGAACCTTTGGCTTCAAGCAGGATATCGCTGTCCGGTCCATCTTTCAAAATATCCATCGCCAGCGCGTTAATGGTAAAATCGCGCAGGTCCAGATCCTGCTTTATGCTTTCCCCCCTCCAGTCCGTCACATCAAAGGTCCAGACCACTCCATCAATTTTTTTAACAACACGGTAAGAATTATGCTCACGATCAAGCAAAACAAAGGCTCCCCGAAGACGTCGAGCTAACCGTTGCGCCAATATTTTGCCTCCACTGTCAACGGCGAAATCAAAATCCCTCCCGCGGCGGCCCAAATAAAAGTCGCGCATGGCCCCTCCGACCAGGTATACCCGGCGGCGGCAATTTTTAAACGCGTCGCGGACCAACGATAATTGAGGATAATAGGCCAACAAGGGACTCATGGCTGAGGCATGGATGATTTTTGCAGGACTTCGTTAGCGACGAAAATAGGCGCTTTGAAACGCACGGCCAGGGCAATGCTGTCCGAAGGGCGTGAATCGATCATCCTGACCTCGCCATCCTTGGATTTGATCTCCAGTTTGGCATGAAAGGTATTGTTGACGAGCTTGTCGATGATGACCCTCTCCAGACTCGCGCCCAGCTCGTGCATCACATTGACCAAAAGGTCATGCGTCATGGGGCGCGGCACGTCAACGCCTGATATCTTGATCTTGATGCTGGATGCTTCCGTAAAACCAATGACGATCGGGATCTGGCGCTCCCCGTCTTTTTCCTTGAGCACGATCACCTGGTCCTGGCGCTTTTCATCAATGATGATCCTGGATAATTCCACTTGTATCATGTCTTTTTAGCCTTCTGCTTTTTAAGCTTTTTGATCTTATTCTTGGTCAGGATCGTCTGCAATTCATTCATGAACTGATTAACGTCGCGGAACTGGCGGTACACGGAGGCAAAGCGCACATAAGCCACCTCATCGAGCTGAGACAAGCGGGTCATGATCATCTCCCCGATGTCTTTGGAATTGATCTCACGGTCGTATTTCTTGCGGATGGCATGTTCAATATCATCCACCATCGTTTCAATTTGCTCAACGCCCACCGGCCTCTTTTCGCAGGCCTTGATGAGTCCATTAAGGACGCGTGTGCGGTCAAAAGGCTGGCGGCGGCCGTCGCGCTTGATGACCATCAGAGGCACCTCTTCGATGTACTCATAGGTGGTGAAGCGTTCTTCGCACTTGGAGCATTGGCGCCGGCGGCGGATGGATGTCCCGTCGCTATTCAAGCGCGAGTCCATCACATTTGTGCCTTTATACCCGCAGGACGGACAACGCATATATTATAGGTCCCGGTAAATAGGGAACGCACCTGCCAGGCGACCGACGTCCAAACGGACTTTTTCCAATTCAGCCTCCTGGGCACGATGGACCACACAACGGTCGATCAGATCCGCGATCGTTTGCATTTGACCTTCTTTCATGCCGCGGGTGGTCACTGCCGGCGTTCCGATGCGGATACCGCTCGCTACCGCCGGAGTTTCCGGGTCATACGGGATCAAATTCTTATTGACCGTTATCTGCACGCGGTCGAGCAGCGTTGCCGCGTCTTTCCCGGTAATCTTTTTGGGACGCAAATCCACCATGAACACATGATTGTCACTGCCGCCGGTAACAATACGGAAGCCCTTGGAAGTCAGGGCAGCAGCCAACGCCTTTGAATTGGCGATGACTTGCTTTTGATATTGCTTGAATTCCGGGGACAAAGCTTCTTTGAAGGCCACGGCCTTGGCCGCGATGATATGCATCAAAGGCCCACCCTGGATGCCTGGAAAAATAGCACTGTCGATCTTCTTGGCAAACTCCGCCTTGCAAATGATCATCCCTCCCCGGGGGCCGCGCAAGGTCTTGTGTGTCGTGGTCGTCACAAAATCGGAATACGGCACGGGGCTGGGATGAAGCCCTGCCGCGACCAGGCCCGCGAAATGGGCCATGTCGACAAATAAAAACGCCCCGATCTTGTCGGCGATCGCACGGAAACGTTTAAAATCCAGGATCCGGGAGTACGCTGAATAACCGGCCACGATCATCTTAGGCTTGTGCTCGAGCGCCAGACGCTCGACCTCATCCATGTCGATAAGCTCGGTCTTGGGGTCAACCTTGTACGAAACAAAATGATACAGGCGCCCGGAGATGTTGATCTTTAAACCATGGGTCAAATGCCCGCCGCAGGCCAAATCCAGCCCCATGACCGTTTCACCGGGTTTTAGTACCGACATATAGACGGCCGTATTCGCCTGGGACCCGGAATGCGCCTGGACGTTGATATGCTCGCCGCCAAACAATTCTTTAGCGCGCGCAATGGCCAGATTCTCAACATCGTCGACAAATTCACAGCCGTTGTACCAGCGTGCCCCGGGATAGCCTTCGGCGTATTTGTTGGTCAAGACGCTTCCCGCGGCTTCAAGGACCGCGGGGGAAACTATATTCTCCGAAGCGATCAGTTCCAGGTTATTCTTCTGGCGTTTAAGCTCATGCTGGATAGCCTGATAAATCTGTGGATCCGTATCTTCCAAATGGCTCATTTCGAGAACTCGCTTTCTATTTTTTGAATTTCCTCTTTGCGGCGCAAATGACGTCCGCCTTCAAATTCAGTTGATAACCAAATCTTCACGATCTCCATCATTCCTGCCTCATCCACGAATTTGGACCCCAAAACCAGCACATTGCTGTCATTGTGCTGGCGGGAAAGCAGGGCCGCCTCCTTGTTGTAAACAAGGGCGGCATAGACGCCCGGCACTTTATTGGCGGCGATGGAATGCCCGATGCCGGTCATGCACAAAAGTATCCCCCTGCTGCCGGGATGACGGACGACCTGCGTCGCCACCGCGTATGAGATCTGGGGATAATCGCAGGCAACGCTTTCATCATGCGTGCCTAAATCTTCCACGTCATGGCCAAGGCCTTTAAGGGCCTCATCCATTTTCTTTTTTAACTGATATCCGCGGTGGTCCGCACCGATAAATATTTTCATCAAAGCAGCCTTTCGATCTTCTCTATCGCTTCGTCAATGGTCAGCATGCATTCCTGGTAGGCCGCGTGCGGCTGGCCGATAGGGTCCGGGACATCCAGGTCGGCCTCAAACCCCCGATGGGTGTTGCCGAATTCCTTTAACAGATAGACCCTTTTTTCGACCGCCGGGACACGCTCAAGGATCTGGGCGCGGTGCGCGCGGGTCATGGCAAAGATCAGATCCGATTTCTTGAGCATAATGCCGCCCAGCGGCCTTGAGATATGCGCCGCGGCATTGATCCCCCGCTCCCGAAGAACCGCGATGGTCTCCTGGCTTGCCGAGGATTTAAAATAAACGCTCGTTCCCGCCGAGTGGACTTCCACGTCCTCGCGGCCGATCAATTTTCCTTTGAGCAGGAATTCCGCCATCACCGAGCGGCAACTGTTGCCCGTGCATACGAACAAGACACATTTCTTGCTGATCGTGCGGTCCACGTCCGGCTGGGTGATGACCCCCTCGCGCGTGACGGTCGGGTGCGTTTGGGTGAAATCAAGTATCGTGGACGATATCCCGAAATCAACCGGTCCGCCGTCCAAGGCCAGCTCCACATGGCCGTCCAAATCTTCCAGGGCTTCCTGGCAATTCGTGGGGGGTTTTTTACCTTCCAAATTTGCCGACGGAGCCGCGATCGTGCATCCGCTTTCTTCCACCAGGCGAAGCGCCACGGTATGGTCCGGCATGCGTATGCCGATCGTTTCCCCTTCATGACGGGCCGGTACGATGACCGTCAAAGGCCCGGGCCAGTACTTGTCAATGACCTTATATAAATTCGGGTGCGTATACGTCGAATAATTCTCGATGATCCCGCGCTGGGCCACCAAGACAGAAAAAAGCTTGCCGTCCGTGCGGTGCTTGACCGCGCGCAGGCGGTCCATGGCCTTGGGATTGTTGGAATCCGCGGCAATGCCGTAAACGGTTTCCGTGGGAAATATCACCAGGCCGCCCTGGCGCACGACGCGGGCCGCCTCGGCGATCTTTTCCCCTTCGGGCAAAGCAGAGTTAACTTTTAAAACCTTAGTGGTGCCCATAGACTGTCTTACCCTTCCGGCTCTTGCCGGCAATGTCACGGCGAAAGAACATATGGTCAAAGTCAATTTTACTCACGGCATTATACGCTTTTGCGGCAGCCGCTTCAAGGTTTCTGCCCAGGGAGGTGACGCCCAGGACCCGGCCGCCGTTGGTGACCAGGTTCCCTCCGTCGTTTTTAGTGCCCGCATGGAAAACGAC
>Ga0265322_10000229_pt1 | contig 24412 bp, 21 predicted proteins | sample 41222metaG_FD_193584 | JGI IMG/M metagenome (GOLD analysis project Ga0265322, IMG submission 193584) | Rhizosphere microbial communities from Carex aquatilis grown in University of Washington, Seatle, WA, United States - 4-12-22 metaG | ecosystem: Host-associated > Plants > Roots > Rhizosphere...
GTGAATTCCAAATTGAATTTCAAAATTCCAGGGGATTCGCACCGTCACTTTTCTTCGATGTCCTGAAGAACAAATTTTTACCAAATCATGATGTCTTAACCTGCAACGATGTTTATCAAAAGGAACAAGAAAATGATTACGAAAGAACGAAATCACCCGCCGGTAGTGGACCGAATCTCGATGCTTGCCGGTCAGCATGTCGGTGAAACCGCTGATCAGTTACATGAGACTGTCACGCATGCTAGTGAGGGGTTAGAAGAAAGCCTTGACAACATTCGGATGAAATTCAATGATGTACGAGACTCCGTTACCGATACAACGAAACAATATTCGCGGTCGGTTAACGACTATGTCAACAGGAATCCGTGGGTTGCAATCGGAATTTCTGCCGGATGTGCGTTTCTTGCCGGGATGTTGATCGGTCGGAGACGGGATAACTAACGGGTTGAAGGAATCGGTGATGTCATGTTTGTGAAAATTACAGTATATACCGGCATGATTGTGCTTGCCTGTTTGCTCGCATTCTTTTTCCTGCCGGATGCCTATCTCGATAATTTCCTGAAAGGCCGCATTACCGGAGCTCTTGAAGTTGCATACCCGGCATATTCGGTACACATTGCCGGGTTGCATTATAAAATTTACGAAAACCGCCTTGAATGCGATTCCGTTACGCTGGTGAGGATCGATTCCACTTTTATGTGCAATGTTGCCCGGTTCTCAGTGAGCGGGATTGGCCGGATACAGCTTCTCTGGGGCGGGGGTGTTGCTCCGGATAACCTCGTAAGCTCTAGTGTGAATGCGGAAAACATTGTACTGACGTTTCCCACGTCCGGGTACGAACTGCGTTGTGAACAAATGCATATTTCGGTGCCTGATTCAGAGATTGTGGCAGATAATTTGGAACTCAGGACTTTGACGGATGACGAGCAATTTTTCGCAGCAAGTAGATTCAGGAGAACTCGATTCCATCTTAATATACCTCATTGCAGTGTGAAAGGTTCGGCATGTCTCAGTCTCATGGCAGGAGAAATACAATGTGCCCGCGTCGCAGAAATTCGAGATCCGTTTTTCGATGTTCTCATCAATAAGGACAAACCGTCTGCCGTAAGTTCTTTACGTCCTCCAATGCCGAACGAACTTCTTTCCTCGATAGTGAAAACGATCCAGCTTGATAGTTTAACTGTTATAAATGGGCGGTTGAAGTACGGTGAGAAATTTCTGGGAGGTTCGAAGCCTGCACTCCTGACGTTTGATAGTGTGCAGATTCTCGCCGAAGGGTCTTCCGATCAAATGTATCATGGGGATACTGTTGTGGTCCATGCACGGGGAAAACTTATGCAGGCCGGTACGATGAAGGTGGTTATGTTGATTCCGGTCGCATCGCCGGAATTTACGTTCCGATACTCGGGTTCGCTGAGCGAAATGAATCTCAACGCACTCAATCCGTTCCTTGAGATTGCGGAACACAAGCGCATTAAAACCGGACTACTTCACTCTGCCGTATTTGATATCCATGTTATTGCCGGACAAGCAATCGGTAATGTGCGGGCATCATATAAAGATCTCAAACTCGTCTCCATTAACGGCAGCACGGGAAGTGAATCGGGCATTGGCAATACCATCGCTTCATTCCTTACCAATAATATAAAGCTTCGTACGACGAATTTGCCCGATAAATCAGGTGCGATGAAAATCGGTCAAGTGAAATATACGCGCGCGCACGATGACGCGTTTTTCCAGTTTGCCTGGTTCGCACTTCGCAGCGGGGTGGGCGACGTTGTCGGGTTTTGAGGTGAATTCCATGGCGAAATCCCGAATGCGTACCCATTTTTTTCAAAAATTGGGGTTGCATACCAGCGTGTTAATCGCAAAATTCATCAGTAAGAAATAATTTGTAGATAGTTTGCAAAAGAGGTTTAGTCCCTTTTTCATCCTTTTGGATGATTGTTTCATTGAACAGGTTTTTGTTCATTTCAATGAGGCATAGTGATAAATGCCAAAATACCATTACCATGTCGTACCGCACTGTTAACAAATTGAAATTCACAACGACAATTTTTTTTAAAATGTAAGAAAACCATGTTGAAGAAAAAAGAAAAACCTGCTCACCGTGATGTGCTTCCAAAATCTCCGACAAGTATTCAAGGATTGGACGAAATCACGGGTGGTGGATTACCGAAAGGCCGGCCGACGCTCGTGTGCGGCGGTGCAGGTTGTGGCAAAACCCTCTTTGCTATGGAATTTCTCATCCGAGGAGCATTGCTGCACAATGAACCGGGTGTCTTTATGTCGTTCGAGGAAAATGAGGACGAACTCACTGCCAACGTTGGCTCGTTGGGTTTCGATTTGAACAATCTTGTCAAACGCAAACTGATTTGGCTTGAGCACATCCATGTGGAACGCGGTGAAATCGAACAAAGCGGTGAATACGATTTAGAAGGATTGTTTATCCGGATCCATCATGCAATCGAAAGCATCGGCGCTAAACGCGTTGTGCTGGATACCTTGGAATCACTTTTCTCCGGTTTGCCAAATCCTCTTATACTCCGTTCCGAACTGCGCCGGTTATTGCACTGGCTGAAACTGAAAGGCGTCACAACCGTCATTACTGCAGAGCGGGGAGACGGCACATTAACGCGTCAGGGATTGGAAGAATACGTCTCCGATTGTGTTATTCTGCTCGATCACCGCGTGACCGATCAATCATCTATACGACGCTTGCGGATTGTCAAATACCGCGGTTCTACGCACGGTACAAACGAGTACCCGTTCCTTATCGATGAAGATGGTTTTTCTGTTCTGCCGGTTACTTCCCTTGGATTGAATTATAATTCCTCCCTGGAGAGAATTTCCAGTGGGATTCCGCGTCTTGACACAATGCTTTCCGGTAAAGGTTACTTTCGTGGAAGTACAGTGCTTGTTTCAGGTACTGCAGGTACGGGCAAGACGAGCATGTCCGCGCAATTTGTTGAGTCGGCATGTATAAGAAAAGAACGAGTTCTCTTTTTTACATTTGAAGAATCTGCCAGTCAACTGATGCGCAATATGCATTCAATTGGAATACATTTAGAACAGTGGGTAGACAAAGGGTTGCTTCAGTTTCATGCGACACGTCCCACCCTCTATGGGTTGGAAACTCACCTGGCGACCAGTATCAGATTGATCAATAAATTTAAACCGAACATCGTGGTCTTCGATCCCATTAATGCGTTCGTGATGGGTGATAACAAAACAGAAGTCAAAACAATGTTGTTGCGCCTTGTCGATTTTTTGAAGATGAAGCGAATCACCGCATTCTTCACCAATCTCACATCGGTCGGCGAAGATATGGAGATGACCGATGTGTACATCTCTTCCCTGATAGATACCTGGTTGCTTCTGCGTGATATTGAAATTGGAGGCGAACGTAACAGGGGATTGTATGTGCTGAAATCACGAGGCATGGCACACTCCAATCAGATTCGCGAGTTTAAACTGACAAACCACGGCATCGAACTGCTTGATGTCTATGTCGGCGCGGGCGGCGTCCTGACGGGCTCAGCGCGATTATCGCAAGAAACAAAAGACGATGCGGAACAATTACAGCGACAACAAGAAATCGGACGTAAACAATTCGGATTAGAGCGCAAGCGCGAAGCGATGGAAGCTCAGATTGTTGTTCTACGATCGGAGTTTGAAGCTGAAGAATCGGAGGCGCTTAAACTTATCGAGCTTGAAAAAACAGTGAATAGGCACTTTTCTCAAGACAAGGAAAAAATGGCTAAGAGTCGGAAAAGTGATGATAAAATAAAAATGACCGGTACAAAGAAGAAGGTAAACATTTGAAAGCACGGAGTGTGAAAGCCAAGAGCGGGGGATCAAAAAACGGTCGGCAAACAACGCAGTCAGGCAAAAGTGACAGGTGGATATTACGTTTGTATATTGCCGGGCAGACTTCCAGAGGAGTCACCGCTTTAAACAATCTTAAAATAATTTGCGAAGATCAATTGAAGGGCAAATACAAAATAGAAGTTATTGACCTTGTGAAGAATCCACAACTTGCTCGTGATCACCAAATCCTTGCCGTTCCGACACTTGTCCGGAAATTACCCTTACCGACAAGGAACATTATCGGCGATCTCTCTAACACGGAGCGCGTATTGGTCGGATTAGATCTCATCAACCCTAAAACATTGAGAGTTACTTTATGAATAAAATTCGGTTATTAGTCATTGAAGACAATCGCCTTTTGCGGGATGGTATTGCAGAAATGCTAAAAGGGCACCGGGACATTAAAGTCGTAGCCGCAACCGGAAATAGTGAAAACAGTATCCTCAAGATTCATGAATTGAAACCCAATATTATCCTTTTAGATTTAGGACTGCGAAGTCAAAACAGTTTACGTGTGGTAGAGATCGTGAAAAAAGAATTTCCTCAAGCTAAAGTGATTGTAATGGATCTTGCTCCCGCACAGGGAGATATCTTACAATTCGTGAAAGCCGGAGCTGCGGGGTTCATCCTGAAGGATGCAACAGTTGATGAATTTCTCACAACGATACGTTCAGTTGCGGACGGAGCGAAGGTTCTTCCGCCTATCTTGGGAGATTCGCTCTTTTCACAAATCATCGAACATGCAATCGATGGGGGAAAAGCAAATATCAATAAGGCGATCCGGATGACAAAACGGGAACAGGAAGTTATCGGTTATATTAGCGAGGGGTTAAGCAATAAGGAAATAGGACAGCGGCTTCACATCGCAACCTACACTATCAAGAGTCACGTCCATAACATTATGGAAAAACTTGCGCTTCACACTCGCCTGGAAGTTGCCAACTATACATACACCGATGGTACACTCACCAAGGAGGTCGCTAAGAGTATTGCTTTGATGCACAATTAGTTTCTTGTTTTGATGGATTCTGTTCGGCTGATTTGTAAGTCCATCTTTTCCCTTCAAGCGTTCAGCCTATCCCGAAAAAGATTCAACACCAATACGATAAAACAGAAGGCCGATCGTGCGACCGGCCTTGTGATTATTCCTTACCCTCTGCAAATTACTTTGTGAGCAGCATTCTCATCATCTGTTGATAGAGACGGTTACCGTTATTATCAGTAACCGTAAGACGTGCAAAATAAATACCGCTGGCGCGGTCGCCCCCATTCCAGATTGCCGTATGGAGTCCTGCCCCTTGTTCACCTTCCACAAGACGATTCACTTCGCTGCCCAGAATATTATAGACCGTCAGTGCCACGTGAGCATTTTCCTTCAACTGGTAATCAATCCGCGTTGTAGGATTGAACGGGTTTGGATAATTTTGCATGAGAGCGAATTCATGCGGTGCGTCGGTTAGAGGAGCGGGAATCGAACCGTCTTTCACATCCACTTTAACAGTTGATGATGCCACGACCAGTCCGACAAATCGAACATTATCGACGTAAAACGTTTTCGAGCTTCCCGTACCGTTCTTAATGGTCAGGTAGGTTATCGGTAAATTGTTGGGGTTTATCGTGCTCAGAGGGTAGGATATAATAACCCACTGGTTGACCGGCAAATTTGTGTAAACCAATTGCTTAAACACAGACGTGACATCATTGCCGACCGAAATGTCAAGCTTTGTATATCCTGATGTTGCATAGATTGCAAACTCCACCGTCGAGTATCCGGCAGGGTTCACATTCACTCCGCTATGAACCCGAAGAGTACCACCGCCACCTAAGACAGTTTTTATGGAAGTAGTGGCCCCGGAATATAGTACATCCGTACTTGAAAACGTATTCGTGGCGGACTGCGATGCATCTACCCATGGCGATACCAACCCGTTGTTATAAATCCATTGGTCGGTGGTTGCCGACGGTTGCGTTATGAAATTCCACGCCGCCGAATAGGTGCTCCACCCAGAGCTACTCTTTGCGCGAGCGCGCCAGTAGTAGGTTGTACTGTTAATGAGTGAAGAGACCAGTCGTGAAGTGGTCGTGATGGTTGAATCGTTGAGAATGGTTGTGGCAAACCCTGAGCTTACCGATGCCTGTACCTGATACAATGTTGCCCCGGCAGATGCATTCCAACTCACCGTTGTTGAAGGAGCCGTTGCCGTTACACCGTTGGCAGGTAACAATAATACCGGTACCGGAGGCGGCAATACAACCGGCGAACCGGAAACAAATCGAATGTTATCGACATAAAACGTTTGCGAACCGGCTGTGCCGTTCTCGATGGTCAAGTAGGTTATTGGCAAATTGCCCGGGTTTAACGTGCTCAGGGGATACGATATAATAACCCACTGGTTGACCGGCAAATTTGCATACACTACTTGTGTCAACATAGATGTAGCGTCGTTGCCGACCGAGATGTCGAGCGATGCAGATCCTGCAGTTGCATAGACTGCAAACTCCAAAGTCGAGTATCCGGCAGGATTCACATTCACCGGTGTGCCCCACGATCCGCTATGAAATCGGAGAGCGCCCCATCCGCCCAGGACGGTTTTGATGGATGTGGTTCCGGCATATATGACACTCGTATTTGAAAATGTATTCGTGGCAGACCATGACGCATCTATCCAGGGGGATACAATTCCGTCGTTAGAAATCCATTGATCGGCGACTGATGACGATTGCGTCGTGAAAGTCCATGCTGCCGAATATGCACTCCATCCGCTGCTGTTCTTTGCTCGAACACGCCAGAAATACGTCATGGTGTTGGCGAGTGACGTGACTTGCCGTGAAGTAGCCGTGACCGTCGAATCGTCGAGTAGAGTTGTGGTAAAGCCGGAACTCACCGACGCTTGAACCTCGTATGAAGTTGCACCTGAAGATGCATTCCAACTGACCGTTGTTGACAGGGCAGTAAGCGTTGCACCGTTGGCAGGCGATAGTAATATGGGTACCGGTGGAAGCGACTGTACAGATATAGATACTGTAACAGTTGTGGATACACCGACATTTCCGGCCGCGTCATACGCTTTTGCCGAAAGTGCTTGAGATCCGGTAAGACTTCCCGTATTCCACGCATAGCTATATGGTGATACAGTATCTGAGAAAGCGACAACACCATTGACCAGGAAATCTACGCGTTTCACACCGACGTTATCCGATGCGCTCGCATTGACCACCGTCGTTCCGGAAACCGATGAACCGTTGATAGGCGATGTAATGCTCACGGAAGGCTTCGTCGTATCTGCCTGTTGTCCAAGGATGCTCACAGCCACAGATGCCGATGTTCCGACATTGCCCGCTGCATCATAGGCCTTTGCCAAAAGTGTTTGAGATCCGCTAAGACCGGCGGTGTTCCACGAGTAACTATATGGTGATGAATTATCTGAGGAAGCAACAGTACCATTGACCAGGAAATCTACACGTGCCACACCGACATTGTCGGAGGCATTTGCAGATATGGTGACTGATCCTGACACCGACGCTCCATTGACCGGAGCTGTAATACTGACAACCGGTGCGACCACATCTTGCGTGCCGGTAGATCCACCGATCACCGCGGCAATCGCATTTTGATATGCATTCAACGTCTTGTTGACTGACGTTGCACCGTTGCCGTCGCTGGATGCGAAGGTTGAATAATAACCGATACCACCAAGTCCATACGACTGACTTATCTTAATTTTTTCATTCGTCGAAGCTAATGTTTCGAATGAATACCATGTGCTTCCACTAATTGCGTAAGACGACTTTGAGATTGGGTCGAGTACCGCCGTGTTGAAAATCTGATTCACCACCGGACCGCTTCCAGATGCGGTTGTTGATCCGGTTGCCGGACCGCCCGGAACCGCTGAGCCGGTAATCGTTTGTTTTAACACTTCGCCGGATGTTCCGAGCACCACAATTTTAGGATTCACTCCGTTTGCCGTATACTGGGTCGTTGCGCGGTCATTCCATACCTCAACTCCCGTAATGGCCGGATTCTGATATACCTGTGCTTCGAATCCAAGCTTGCTCGAATTGAATGTATTGTACCCCATAATGAACAGCCAATCAAAATACGCATTGACTGTAGCAGGAGTAATATAGGGTGTTGATGGATTATTCGACCACAAGAACCACATCGCCGTAGCAGCGCCGATCTTTCCGGGCTTTGGCCACGTATTGAGTTTTGCTTTGAATGCTGCAACAAAATCGGTAAAGTCCTGCCGGCTTTGTACGCTATTTCCTAACCATTCAATGTCAAATGAAATACCATCGAAATGGACACCATCCGGGTTACTTTGGCAAACGTCACTTACCGCATTGATATACGCTGTCCATTTCGTTCTATCTGAAATGAGACTGTTAAACGCCGTTGCAGACGCTCCATACTCTCCACCGAGATCAAGATATAAGTCGATTCCGTGTGCATTGCAGGAATCTCGGATCAATTGCATCCATGTCTTTGTGGTTCCGGGAAAATATTTTGACATGTTTGCCCATCCGTCGCCATGAAATGTTGAACGATAGGCAAAGCTTGTATAGTCTCTCGCCGGGAAATACGGAGAGGTCGTGCTTGGGGTTATACCTGTCGTTGCTCCTCCAAATATAACAAGCTGTTTGATCCCGTTATATTGCATCCGGAATGGCGGATATGCATCGTAAGACCAAACATCATAGTATACAATTGACTTGAAATCTGCTTGCGGGACTTGTGCCTTAACAGTGATGTTCGAGCACAATATGGCAAGACCAAATATCATGATAGCTAAGTATTTTCTGGTAAACATCGTTTTCACCTTTTTTAGGTTGAACATGGTTTCGACTTGCTACATATGTATGTAGCACATATTTTTGCCGTGCTAAATTAAGGGAAGATTAAAGTAGTATTAACAAAAAGAAATAAGGAGGAAACGGCGAGGAATGATTGAGTGCTGACGCTTCACATCTTGTAAGAAATCATAAATCCGGAGGCGTGACCGCTATATCCTGATCTGATTTGAATAAGACAATTGAATATTTGCTCATGATACGTTAGTATTCCCGTTTCTTCTGATACGATTGCAGTCGCTAACGGATGGATTCTTTTCAGCTTGATGAAGCACAAATCTTCCGGTTTCGTCGATTACGAGCCATCCTTCGGGTTTTGGTCATGAATGATTTTTTCGGTTACAGCGGGAGTGATAAAGTCTTCCATCCAATTTATCCAGGTAAGGGATACAGGGTTAAGACGAACCCGGTGGGAACTCCCATTCTCTCTACGGGGCGGGGCTCATGGGTGCAGCGTATCAAACTTCGGATGGAACCCTGCTGTGACATCGCTAAGAGCAGTAAAACCTCAATCCTGCGTTCTCATGGGTAAATCCTTTCTTTTCCATCAACCATCTTGCATTTCCTTCCATTTTTTCTTAACTTACCATCCAATAATTAACTACTATAGAGTGTTAGCAAATGGAGAGTGGCTGCTAACAATTTACTTCGAAGGCCGGGAAAAAGTGCCCAAAACAGAAGCGCCCGTAGCTCAGCTGGATAGAGCGACAGCCTCCGGAGCGGCACAATTTCTGTGTTCCATCATCGCTTTCCTCAATAATCTTACGATTTGCTAACATCCTGCTAACGAAGCAGGATGTTACAGTCATGGCTACATTATTTAAGCGTTCGAACGGGGTATATTATTTCATCTATGAAGTTGGTGGAAAAAGGAGATGGAAAAGTACCAACGAAACCAATAAGCAGTCGGCCCTAAAATCACTCGTAAATTTAGATGTATCAAAGCCCGCCCCCCCGCGAAGATTACTCTTGTCGTTATTTATTGAGGAATTCTTCCGATCTGCAGTGTCAAATTACTCCGCCGGCACACTGAAAATCTACAAAGATGCATTGTCGAACTTCCAGTCTGTTGTTGGTGACCTCCCTCTGCAATCAGTGAGTTTGAAGCATATCGATAATTTTAAAACTGAACGCCTAAAAACAGTCTTGCCTGTTACATTGAATATCGACTTGAGAACGCTTCGTGCGGCATTTAATGTTGGGATAAAATGGAAACTGATTCAGGATAACCCATTCAGAAAAGTGGAGCTCATGAGGATTCCTGAACAACAACCCATTTTCCTTAGCAAACAGAATTTCAAAAAATTGATGTCAGTCATCCCAGCGGGGGTATTTCACGATTTGGTAATGATTGCAGTCTTTACTGGTCTACGTCGGGGAGAATTAGTAAATTTGGCATGGAAGGATATCGATTTCGAAAAAAAATTGATCTACATACATTCGACAGAAAATTTTCAAACGAAAGCGGGGAGGAGAAGAACAGTTCCTATGAATGAGATTGTCTATCAACTGCTTTCGAAATGGTATCAAGTGTCAACTCATGAAATGGTTTTCACGCACGAAGGAAGAAATATCTCGGAGAATTATGTTACCTATAAGTTCAAGCGTTATGTGCGAAATGCTGAATTGAATGATAGTCTTCATTTTCACAGCCTTCGCCATACATTTGCAACATGGTTAGTACAAGAAGGTGTCAACATTTATGAAGTGCAGAAGCTCCTTGGACACAGTTCCGTAAAAATCACAGAAATCTATTCTCATTTGTTATCAAGCGAGCTCCATAATGCTGTAAATAAAATTGAAGTATCGCTCAATTAGGGTTAATGATGGTATACCCAACAGAAAACGATTGAAGGGAATATAATAATGGACTATAAGAATATTAAACCAGAACTCCTTGAATGCTATGCGACGTTTAGACTCGTAAATGGCTATAAGGCTTGTCCGAAATGCGAACGGGATCATCGGTTGGCTACCATCAACATGCAAAAGATTTGCTGGTGTGGGACTGTCGTTGGATTCACAGACGTGGAAAAACGGCACATTGTCGTCACTGAAATACTACCACGACTAAAAAATTGAGGTACTCACCAATATTGGCGGCCAAGAACCGAAGGCTGGACAATGAAAATTTGGCTGGATGACATACGACCGGCACCCGATGGCTGGCTGCAGACCTACACCGAGCGCCAAACAATTGACGTACTCAAAAGCGGTGGGGTAACTGAGTTGTCTGTAGATCACGACCTGGGAGATGAGAATGTCGTTGGCACCGGCTATGGTGTTCTCCTGTGGATAGAAGACAGGGTGGCAACGACCACGTTTGTGCCACCCACGTTGTATGTGCATTCAGCAAATACTTCGGCCGCAGAGAAAATGCAACTGGCTATTATGAGTATCAAACGACTTACTTCAAAAAGGAGATAGGCATGGAACGCATTCGAATATCGGGCAAGAACCTGGGGGCACTGGCTCTCACATCGTTTTGCCCGCGTTGCTTCTGGCTCAGGATGCACTGTGGGGATAAACTGCCATACCAAATATTCCCCGGCATCTTCTCGTCAATAGACTCGTTTTCGAAACGGGTGACCAACGTGTACTACGAGAAGCTGGGGGTGGTCCCAGAGTGGCTGCAGGAATTTGGTGACCTGACCAAGCCAGTTAAGAGTCCGCACCACTCCCATTTCTTTGTTGTCGATCCCGAGACGAATATACATCTAACGGGTGTGCCGGACGAGGTCTTTCAACGCACGGATGGTTCGTACTTCATCGCCGACTACAAGACTGCGCGCTTTACTGACCATCAGGACAGACTGTTACCACTGTACGAGGTGCAACTCAATTCGTATGCGTATATTGGAAACCGAAGTGAGCTCGATCCCGTGTCTGGCATTGGTCTGGTGTACTACGAGCCGCAAACTGAGTTGGATACCGAGGGGTTAGACGAGGTGGTTACGAAGGACGGTTTCAGGATGCCATTCGCCGGCAAGCTTCTGGAATTGCAGTTGCAACCCGATAAAATCATTCCACCGCTGTTGCGGAAAGTCAGACAGATTTATGACAAGGCGGTACCCGATAAAGCCCGGAGTTGTGTGGATTGCGAGCGGCTTGATACGCTGATAAAATTGGTCAAATGATTGAAATCCTCTGATTGACATTCGCTGCAGTATTTGTTAATTTTGTGTACGAAAAAGTGGTTTTGGTAATGGACCAAATATGGAGTAAAAAATTATCGAATAAATAACGTCTGAACTAAATAGCGTAGCTTCGACTGCTGTCCTACACGAAACTGGTAATTTCAAACACTAGGAGACAGAGCGTGTGCTGCGCCCCGAAAAAGGGGCGTGGCTCATTGCGTTCTCTTAGTGGGCATACCAGTGCCTGTGTAGGGACGTACTTGAGTTCACGCCCTTTTTTATTGTCCGACTGCAATCCAGAGCTATAAAAAAACATTAATCAAAAAAAGATCAACTGTTCAATAAGGTAGAAAAAAATTGTCCAACCAATTTTTTGGACTTTATATGCTTCTTGGTTCACCAGCAATTTTCTTTCCGGTATTGCTCGACATACTTGGCCCCGCGAAAGATAATTTCAAACGTCCATTCATCAACTTTAAGAGCGATTTTAACCAGGCCCTGAGTGCCGGTGAACCTGTTCGGGATGCTCTAATTCGCATTGCCTCTAAGACGTTTATTGCTGGACAAGTACAATTTGACCGCGAAATAAGAGAGCTACGAATCGAAACGCGGGGACAAGACTTGAGGAAGATCAGATATCGAATCGTCAAAATACTGGACGTCGCAATCAATCAAGGAAATCTTGATGACGAAACAACTCTGATGAAAATCGCTCCCTGGATATACCTCTTAAACGAAGCCTTCAGAGCCTAGCGTGACCCAGGCGTGTTCCGTGCACAAAGTGGTCGGCTTCCATAAAGCAAAAGCCATACGTGCTAAAGCTACCGATGGTGTCGTACGAGAATTTAGACGCCAGGATATTAGTTCGGTAGAGAGATTGATTCGAGAGACTATAGAGTGTGATCCGTTAATAGATTCTTTACAACGGGCTCGACTGCTTGAATACACAAACGTCGAGAGGATAAATAATACGATGCAGTCGGGGTACTTTGTTGTTTACGTCGAAGACAACGATGAAGTATCTGGGTTTGCTGGCATAGCCGGTACGACGGTTATATACATGTTTGTGAAGCCAGAGAAACAAAGATACGGAATCGGTAGTATGCTCTTGAACTGCTTGGAAGACCATGGAGTCCAGAATCAAGGCGTTCAGGACGGCACAATAATTTATCGAGTTTTTTCCACACAATTAGCAGTTCCATTCTATCAGTACCATGGATATGCCGAACACCAACGGGTCTTTCATCATGGATTGGGTGTACCAGTTTGTCGTGTCGAAATGAGCAAGGTAGTGTGTTAACCAAAACCATATTGTGTAAAAGTTCTGATGACAATCATACTGATGATAAACACAACATCGAAGAAAGGAATAATTTATGATATTTTTGAATCAGTGTCCCCAGTGCAAATCACAGAATATCTTAACACATAAATAGATTCGTCTTTTTTAAGACGAGGTGGATGATGTTGTTGCTTAGCATTTTACCGTTCATGGGTTGGGTAACGGATCGCCAGAAATTAGCCCCGACAGGAATATCAGCAGACACGCCGATTAACAACATGGTGCCGAGGCCATGCATCCAGGGTGTGGTGCTCTGTCTAACGAGATGCTTTGGTGTATGTTAATCTCGATAGGGTTGTGGGTTATGGCAATTGTATTTTTTCTGACAAAGAAAGTCACGTATCAATGCATCGATTGTAGACTGCAATGGGGAATGAACTGAGACTTACAAATGTGGTATAAAACCAACATCATAAGCATTACATATCGGAAAATTGAGAGTTAAAATATATACATGGTTTAGCAAACAATTTTCGCGAATTGTTTTGGAAGGAAAAATCCATTGAAGAACCGATTAGTATTGATCTTTCTGTTGTCGATTGTAGCATTTTCGTGCCAGCACGATAATCCTGGAGTCATCCAAATTAAAATCTTAGGGGTGGATAGTTATATATACACTTCGGAGAGTAGGTATATTCGACATCCTTGTACCACCGTTGAGTTCAGTCTCACTAATCCCACAGATGTTTATGTCCGGTCATTGGAAATTGGGGCAGATATTTATATTAGTGATGGTACGACTGATGGCAAATACTTGGAGCATTCTTCCACCAAGTGTACCAATCTCCAACCGAAGGGTTCAATTGTGAAAGCTATGGTATTTGAAAATGTTGATACATCCCAAGTCTATTCATTGAAACTCTATCTTGAAAAAGTAGAAATTGATAAATCGGTTGCGGAACAAAAGGAAATACCTCGCCAATTTCGACTCGATAGGTTGTGGTGGTATTATTATGGGAGATAATTGTCATGGAGTTGATTTGAAAAAGCATTGCCCAAAGTGTCGATCAATCTTTAGACTGCTATTAATGCCGACGCTTTCAGAAACAATATGTGTCTCAAAAAAAAGGCGTTACATCTGTTGCGCTCACTCGGAAGCTTTACCGAGAGGTTTAGTGAGTCAATCCAATTCGACATGGCCAGGCACTCCCCTCCATATAGTTTATAGATTTGTGGTGAGCACCTCAGAGAAAAGTGAAACAGAAAGCGTTCAGGGAAGGAACGATTTGCACCAACATTCATCTGATTCATCTCCCAAAACAAAAGGTCCAAACTGTGCATCGATTCAGTTTGTTGCCAACAAAGCAGGGGTCAGCTTTATAACCGGTGCTCTTGCGATATTGTTTCTTGCGCAGTTTATTGGCCCATTGATTTTTCTCTGTCTTTACGCACCGTTCAAACTGCTGTTTACTGGTGATCCACCACCCAGTGCATCATTGACTGGCACGTCGATAGCGTTGTGGATATTGATAGGCGTGTGGATCATGGCGGTAATATTTAAAAAGAAGAAGGCGCGTACCCGACCTCATCACCCCCACGGTCCAGAATTTTAACAAGTAAACCCGTATGGCCAACTACTGGCAATTGGTGTAAATTGCCGACCCCCGTTTTGCCCAATAATTATCCGTCCAGTGTATTAGAAACGTCAACGTTCTTGAGGCCTTCAACTCTGTAAACCGCACATATGTTCTCATATTTTCCCTCTGAAATCCACCTCATGCGAGCAAAACTCATTTTGGTCTTGATTATATTGTAAGGGAACAGTATATTCTACAATCGCTTCGGGGGAGACATATCAAGGATATCGTTCTTGCTTATTCAATCGGTTTTATCGTTTTAACGAGGTAGGGAATCAATACTACGCCTGGGTAAAAAGATTTTTCTCGGAAAACGGGGGAGTCACCTTCGGCTGGGACCTGATTTTCTTATAACTTTTTAGTTGATGTCTAATGAAATATTTATTTTTCCTTGTTACATAATTCGATGGCAATTTATGAGAAAGGAATACATATGATATATTACATAGAAAACCTCCGTAGGCTTCTTCCCATGCTTCTCTTTCTCTCCGGGGCATTTCATATGCTTTCCTTTGCCCAGTCAGGAAACCTTCAAGTCACTGTACAGAATCAGGACGGGGTTGCTCGCAGCAATGCAACCGTTATACGATATGATGCGAACTATACTCTTATCGATAAAAAAGTGACGGATGCCAACGGGCAAGTTTTATGGTCAAATATCCCAGCAGCGAACTACAACCTAGAAGCATACTACGAAGGTCCTACACCTTTTCCTGGTGGTGAATTTTGGAAGAGCAGTTCGGTCACTGTCAGCACCGGAAGCACAACTTCTACGACGCTTCGTAGAGATAGACCATATGGCTCCAATGTTGTACTCAAGAATAATGGTACTGGTGGTGTTCTTGACCCCAACGTTCCTATTGCACCCGGAACGACAGTTCGAGCAGAGGTTACAGTCGTTAATAAATACTCACAATCCCAAAGTGTACTTGTTCGTCTTCTACTCGATAGGGACAAAACTACGCCGTTTGATTTTGACCAAACATCTCCCTCGCAAACGATCGCAGGCAATAGTTCAACAGGGGTTTTCATTTTCACGTACACACCATCCGGTGTAGGTACATATTACAGTGCGATTGAGGTAGAAACCTATGTTAACAACGGTTGGACGAAGACTGATGGCTGGAATTGGGGACCACCCAATGGTGGTTTCACTGTTACAACATTGCAAATTCAAAACGAGTTTTTTGATGATTTCTCATATGCGGATAGGAATGATCCCTTACTGCAAACCTTCGGATGGCGCATTGTTGATGGAACAAGTTCTCCCCCGTCTGTTAATGGGGTGGGAGCTTTGTACTCTTCAAATAATATATCGTTCGAAAATCAAAGTGGAGACACATCCAACAAACTTATAGTTCTTAAGGCTGCGACTGGACCTACCTTTGAGAGTATGGTATTATCACGCATTGGGACCACAGAAGCGATGTTCCGTGAAGGGACGTATGCGGCATATGTTTGTTTTGATGATGCAAGTCGAACTTGGAGCGATGGAAATGTTCAGACATTATATTCAATCAATGACTTTTGCGGTGATCAACTTTATTCTGAATGCGACTTCGAGTACTTGCCTTGGGACGTATGGTCAGCCCAAAACGACAACTCAAACAAGCTCTGGTGTACAAGTTGGGCATACTCTTCGTGTTCGGGTGACGTAGGAAACAGAGACACGACAAAGATTCAATCTTCTTTTTCAGGGTGGCATACACTTCTTTTTGAAGCAACGGATGGACATAATGTGAGATATTTCGTCGATGGGAATTTGGTTGCGACTCACACGTTGTCCAACATAGGTGAAATTGGTCAATCGGTTTACCCGGATACGACAATGTACTTGGAACTATCAAACTGGATTACAAATAACAGGGGACCATCAACAGAACAACGGACTTACACTTTAAAATGTGACTGGATTTATCATGCGAAAAATGTAGCCTTAACAAGTTCACAGGTAGATGCTATCGTACAGAATTTCAGGAGTACTGGAATGCGTCGGAAGAATACGATGGGATATCCAGACGATGTTCGATTTTCCACCAGTGAAATTCCAAAGAATTATAATCTGGTTCAGAATTATCCGAACCCTTTCAATCCAAGTACAATCTTGAGATATGATCTTCCCCACCAAAGTTCTGTAACGCTAAAAGTTTACAACGTTCTGGGACAAGTCGTGGCAACTCTTGTCAATGGCGTTGTGAGCGCTGGTTATCAATCTACCCAGTGGAATGCCGGCGGTTTTGCTTCAGGAGTTTATTTCTATAGCATGAAAGCCACGGCCACCGGTGATCCGACGAAAGTGTTTACGCAGGTTAAGAAGATGGTAGTCGTGAAATGATACCGTCGATTGCGACAATCTAAAGTCGAATTTTCTTTAAAACAGGGTGTTGAAAACAAAGGGTTTACAGCCGCGTATTTTTGGTGCTTACGCTATAGGCGATCGAAATTTCCAGGGGGTATAAAGATACCCCGGGGGGAATTGTCGAAGGCATACGGACGATAATAGGTATCGTTATCCTTATTAATATTGAAGAATTACTAAGTTACCATTGGTGTACAATCTGGGGTCAGGTCAACACAATAATGCATCATTACAAACGTCATTTGCCGTTGTAATATCGAACAAAAGATGAAAGACAGACTTTCTTTTCTTATTGGATCGGGCAATTCACTGCATGCAGGTGTCGCTTCTACCTCTATGATTACCGAGAGAGTGCTCACCGGAACGGATGTTTCAAGGCATTCGGACGAAACCTACTATTTCGGTAAACCGATGTATGGTACACCGGATGAGTATGTCGTCAAAGTGCTCTCGTTCATTCATCGCCTGAAAATGGAGATTGACAATTATTATTCGATTCATCCTAACCGAGTAACGAATTATGAAGACATATACTCTGTGGCAATACAGCTTCACGATAGCGAGGCGGGTGAATTTGACAATCCGGTCGTTGCCGCTTTAGTTGAAAAGATTCGGTCCGATTCACGGCAAATTTTAGTTGGTCGGCCACTACTTAAGACAAGTGATTGGAGCATCATCGATATTAGCACCGAATCCATCAACTACATTGCGGACGTCGTCTGGCATATGTTGGCGACCGCCTCTGGCGATCTTTCTTATTTGGGATTTCTTAAAGAATGTCTCTCCGATGATCGGTTTGACGGTGCTGACGTATTCACATTGAATCACGATACCATTCTGGAATCTTATTTTGAGAATGTTGACATTCGCTTCATCGATGGTTTTGACAATCCGACTGACAACGTTCGTTACTGGAATCCTTCCAATTTCGAATTTGCTAACAACAAACGGGTTCGGTTGTTTAAGCTGCACGGTTCTATCAACTGGTTCCGGTTTGAAGACAGTCCGTCATTGACTCTGGGTATTCCGCTTAAGGATTTCTGGAAGACTGGCTCTCGAGACTATCCGCCAAAAGGAAGACCTGAAATGCTGATTGGAACTCACAATAAGATACTTATGTACTCAGGCCCAATCTATGTCGACCTTCACTCACTTTTCTATCGGTCACTTCAAGCAACAGACATTTTGGTTATTTCAGGATACAGTTTCAATGACAAAGTCATCAATACACGAGTAATCTATTGGCTCTCATCCAATCCGAAAAACAAAATAATTCTTGTTCATCCAAATTTGAAGAATCTGAAAATGTCGGCAAGACCCGCCATTGCCCGACAACTTGACTTCTGGAGGGAACAAAAGAAGCTGTCGGTGGTTGAAAAGCGGATTGAAGCAACGTTATGGTCTGATATTGTGAGCGGACTCTCCTGAACCACCCGGCCGACGGCAACTAACAACACAAACTTGGCGCTACGGCTTCAGCCCTCAGCGACAAGAAATCCCGTTCATGAGTGGTGCTACACTGGGGAGGGCAGTGCGTGCACGTGGGGCTCGCGAACGGGACGTGACAAGATAGTAATTTTCCGTTTCGCGGTCAACTAACCCATGTCCAACTAATCAATGTAAACTTCCTGTTGCTACAATCGAATAAGTGTCAACATGGGTATGGTCCATCGAGGTTGGAAAAATGTTTCGTTCTTCAGTCACAACGATCCAGAATACGATCGCGATGAGCACCTTGATTTTTGTTTCTTCTTTCATACTTTTTCTCCTGTAAAATTTTGTTAGTTCATGGCTTAGTGCCACTAAGAATAACTATTGTTTTTTAGATTTAGAATGCAAAATATCTCGATTGTTTTTGCATCGAGACAGACCCCCGCTATTGCTCGGCTGTCTGTTCCCCTAATTCGATCGTACCCGGAAAGTTCAAATCAGACAGAATAGGATTATTTTGCTGGTGAGTGTTTGGTCCGCTCAGCGACCAAGCCATACGCTGTGGCGTTCCTTGCGATGAGAGTTGCCATTGGGCTTCAACTAGGCTGGCGGGGGCGGAATAATCTTAAACGAGCCAAGGAAAAGTAAACTGGGGAATTCAATCACGAGATTTGTTGCTACCCGCCTCGCGAAGTATTTCGTCTTTAGTGCGATAATCACCTGGATACATTGTGTGTGTTGGAAGAACTGGAAGCTTTAGTGTCATTACTTTAAATTCATTGTAATCACAGTCAGAGAAATGTGTAATCTCAAAGAGTCGGTTATCTGGCGGTTTAGAATCGATGGTCATGAGATAGCCAAAAGGAGGAAAAGTAATCTCACTCATGACGGTCATCTGAGATGTGAATATGTTCATTGTGCCTGAAACTCCCCAATAGCGAAATTTTCCGGCCGTGTTGTAGTAAACAAAAAAACGATATTTTGGTGGAAGATTCTTTGCCTCCCGATTAAGAACAAAGCGAACGAGATCGGGGTTAAGTTTACTGAATGAGTTTGGGTTTACTGAAAAAAACATCGTAACAATTTCCTTGAGTATCGGAAGAGGAAACAGGTATTGCATGTAAATCAAAGAAGGATTTCCGCCGGAACGGTTGAGAATCTCCATGGCTTGGTAACACCAGTCAACAAAGTATTTGCCATACCATCCGCCGGTAGTGTTGTTACATCTAATACAAAGGGTGTGATCACCAATGCCACCTTGGTGTATCTCACCCTTGACAATCTCTTCCGGTCCTAACTCCATTGCTTGTTCGAACGGCACTCGAATTACCCGACGATCGTTAAACGCGGCTCGAGGGGGGACGTGTTCAAAAGACAATTGTTCGACATTTCCGCATAAATGACAAGTGCCGACTACATTCTTCCTTCTTGGCATTTGTCAAGTGCTCTCAAATAAGTGCGACTGGTGATTCATGATCTGCATGAAGCCAAATCGGCGCGAGGTGGATATCGACGCACACCTGCCTGTATGCTATTCCTTTGGCAAACGCACCGCATTGCTTTTTTGGAAATCTGCTTGTGAAATGCTGGGGGGTGTTAATGGACCATGCCACAGGCCATTGAACAGGTTCAACGCGTATTCATTCTGGCTTAAATAGTCAGGTACAACGAGCTGAGTCCTCACCTTTCTGACGAACACCATATTTGTGGGCTCCTTCTCGTCTGTAAGGGGACTGCTGCCATTAAACCAATACAGTCCGGCCTTCGTAGGTCTTTTTGTGGACCATGATTTTACTTGTGCGGTTCTTCCCATTTGAGAGATTCCTTTCTGTGTTGGGGATTCGATTATTATTTTATGTTGTCGGATTTCAGATGATACTGACATGCGTCCATGAATATGCACTCGGGACAAGATGGATCAGTCGGTCTGCAGGTCTCTCTGCCTAAAAATGTCATGCTCAAGCCAACGTCACGCCAATTTTCTTGGGGAACAAGCTTCATAATCTTATTTTCTACTTCCTCGGGCTTTCCTGTTTTTGAAAACCCAAGCCGCTGACCGATCCTTGCAGCATGGAGATCGACGACAATTCCCTCCATCTTTCCGCCGAGTTCACCGATGATGAAGTTTGCTGTTTTTCTTCCAATTCCCGGCAGCTTTGTCAATTCCTTTATATTGAGAGGCGGGTCTGTGTGTTGTTGGAGTTCCTGACAGATTTGGACTATCCACCGTGATTTCTTCATGAACCCCCGAATCGAAGAAATGTACTGGTACAAGTCTTCAGGCTTTGCCGCTGCCATGGTGCGGATGCTCGGGTACGCTTTGAATAGCTCAACGGAAACTTGATTTACTCGGTCATCCGTGCTCTGAGCGGCAAGGACGATCTTAACCACCAGTTCATACCACGATTTATAAGTGAGTGGATGCCGGCGCTTCTCATGCTTCGATATCAGCTTTTGAAATAACCCTTGCCAGTCAGTTTGTTTACCGGATTTCATTAGTCGTCAGTTGTAAAGATTTTCCTGATTAGCGGCAGCTTCAACCTTCGTTTTCTGGTTTGAGCCGGGCACCCGCGTCCTTTTATTGGTGCCATTCGAAATATGGTAAATCTTTTTTAGTATTTCAACACCGTAGCCGAAAGGCTGCAGGAGGGTTGCAATCGCATCAAGTGCCAGGTCAATGTATTTCGCAATATCATAACCGTCTTCCATCGCATATAGTGCGAGCGGTTTTGCCTTATAAGGTTGTTTCTTTCCCGATGCGTCAACAATGATGAACTCGATGCCTTCCCCCGGGGCAAGGTGGACTCCGCTTTCGTCCAGTAGTTTTGTAACCGTGGCCGTGATGGTATTTGTTGTGTAGTCCTGTGCCTCTTTTCTGATTCTGCGTCTCATGACAAGGTCCATGACATTCGCTTTACCGCTTTTCAATATTGCAACGTATTCATGTGCAATTTCCAAAAGTCTCGGCAGCCTCTGTTCGATTTCAGTTATCGTGGCAGCAGAAGTCATTTCCTTCAAGATTGCATACTGCATGTCCTTGATGCATGTACAGGTGTCATGTCTGCGGGTTTCTATCCCGCGGAGTTTAGTATCGCCATCGTGGTAGCATCCGGCATAGCGCGTGCTGGTTGCTATCCCAGAATCTGTCTTTGAAGCAGGGAAGACGATCCACGAGTAAATGCCTTCGAGTGAGATATCAATATTGACTCTGTCTGCAATCTCCCGGCATAAGTTTTCATAATCAGATTCCGTAGCTCCTTTTTTCTGGAGCCAGATGCAATCGATGATGCCGTGTACGAGATGATACCCTCTTGATTCCGCGACCTCTTTGGCAGTGAGAAGAAACTCTCTTGAATAGGCATTCACCGCTTCATGTGCTTCTATGCGGCCAAAGCGTGCGTTCTTGTATCCGAGATAACCAAAGCAGCTTACGAGCATCCATTTCAGGGCATTCTGCTTTCTGTCGTAGATTTGGAACAGGCGGTCATCCTTTCCCTTGTACTTCTTTTTCATCTTCTTATAGTATGCCCGCTTCTCTATAATGGGCCTCAGTGTGGCAGCCACGATTCCCTCCCGTTTTTCACAGACGGAGTACTCAAGTTCAGGGACTTTCTTGTTATCGCAGCACTGGCACTTGACTGTTTCCGGAGACACGTTATACCGAACCATGATCGTGGGGTACATGGAAACGAAATCCAGTTCACCTACTTCCTCGTGATAGCCAACGGGTGGTGTGAAGATTAGTCCGCCACGGTCAGACATAAGTAGCAAATCAGCGGTCTTGAAATCTTCGCCTTCTCTTTTCTTCGATGGGATCAGGTAGCCATTCCGGTAACCCCATGAAAGCTGAAGGGAAGACAGGCCTGTACCGATAGATGCGCGTGCCTGATGCTGCGGGCATAGCTGGGTAACACGGACAAGTTCAAACAGCCCCTCGAGTTCAGCTTCTACAAGCGTGAATGAATTGTCAACGTCAATATGCCATCTTCCCCGCAATTGGAAGGCACCGTCTTTGTGTATGATCTTGCCGTACTGAAAGAAACTTGATTCCCGTGATGTCTTATAGTCTGAAACAAGGTCACGGTTGAGTAGTAGTTCGATGTGGTGCTCTCTTGCGATCTGTACTATTTTAGGGAGAAGAATGGAGTCTCCGTATTCGGTAAGTATGATATCGGGATCGTAATTGAACAAATGCCAGTTGAGCGTGTCAATCACCTCTCTTGGGTCTTCCTGTTCAAGTACATGGGTGTATCCATCATACGAAATCTCAAACTGCAGGAACTTCTGATACTTGGGAGGCACGAAATCATTTGCATTTTTTAACCGAAGTATGCTTAGCGGTGGGGTTGTGTATTCAACCGCATCAGGTGAATCTTTCAGCGTCCAAGAATTCAATTTGCCATCACCGGCAATTTCATATTCTCCGAACGCAAGAGCAAACAGTCGCGTTTCATAAAGAAAAAGCTGTTCGACAAGCATGTCTGAATTGAAGATACTGAAGTAGGGGAAAAACTTCTCAAAATATGTCACGGCAATCTTGAACTGCATTGCATTTTCGACCACAACTCGCAACACATCTAACGTTTTGTTGGAAAAAAGGTCTTTCTGCAGAGTGGGAACGAGATTAACCCTGACCGGGCATTTCTGACCTAAAAATTTTGCTCTGTTGCTTTCCTGGCTATTCAATTGCAAAAAGAATGACGGTTGAAATGAATGAGTACACCGGTATTTTGAACCGTCTTCACCGATAATCCAGATTGTTACGCCAGTGGGATTGGGGTAGCAGTCGAATATCCAGCCATTGATTTTCGCGGACATGGGTAGAGTTTCTCTTATGCAAATATTATATTGACTGTATCAGAAAAAGGAGAATCGCAGTGTGCGGACGCTTTGGTCTTGCAAACGGTAAACAGGCATTTGAGAAATTCGGAGAGTTGGGGCAGATGGAGATTTTCGGGGAAGTCTATGATCTTCTTCCCCGGTACAATGCATCCCCAATGAGCAAAATGCCAGTTGTAGCAGTCCGCAATAAAAAACTCGTAGCTCAAGGGATGCGTTGGTGGCTCATACCTCCGTGGTCGAAAGACGGTAAACCCGTATACTCTGCATTTAACGCAAAAGCGGAAACGATCGATAAGAGCGGGCTCTTTGCGCGGTTTTTTAAAAGCAGCCGGTGTCTTATCCCGGCAGATGCGTTCTATGAGTGGATGAAAGTCCGGGTTGAAACTGAAGTCAAAGGAAAAAACAAAGAGGTTATTGAGAAAATCCCGTATGCCATCAGAATGAAGGACGAAGAGCCGTTCATGTTTGCCGGACTCTTTTCTGTCTGGAAGGATAAGGAGGAAAAAGAGTTTCCATCCTTTACCATTATTACGACCACGCCGAATAAGCTCATGAGTAAAATTCATAACAGGATGCCGGTTATACTTCCTGAAAAACATTTTGCAGAATGGCTGGATCGGGATTTTAAAGATACCGCTGTGTTGAAGAAATTGCTTGTGCCTTACCCGACAACTAAAATGGAAGCGTACAGGGTTTCTAAAATGGTCAGCAATGCAAGGAACGATGTTCCAGAATGCCTAGACCCTATTGATTGACTTCCGCTTCGGTAAAAAGCGGATGAACGAGATTCACTGCTGAACTAATCGGCTTCAACTGGGGAAATGCTGTAATAAGATTTTTTGGTACGAGAACACGCTGCTTATTTTTTATGAGATGACGCAGCTGAAAGCCGTTTACCAGTGAATTTGCTTCCGGGTCGTTGTGGAAAACAACAAATGTCCGGTTCGATACAACTGATGTCTGCTCGATAGTCTGGAACAAGTCGTCAACTTCCTTCTCGTTG
>Ga0265322_10000230_pt1 | contig 24380 bp, 18 predicted proteins | sample 41222metaG_FD_193584 | JGI IMG/M metagenome (GOLD analysis project Ga0265322, IMG submission 193584) | Rhizosphere microbial communities from Carex aquatilis grown in University of Washington, Seatle, WA, United States - 4-12-22 metaG | ecosystem: Host-associated > Plants > Roots > Rhizosphere...
GCGCGCGGCGCGCAACTCCTCCAGCACACTCTCGACATTGGCCAGGCCGTGCGCCACGGCCACGCGGATCGTCGAGCCGTTGATGGCGATCTCGGCCTCCCGCACCCCCTGCAGGCCGCGCACGGGCGCGAACTCCAGTTGCTCGAGGTTGCGGCCGGTGATGAAGAAATGGGCGGTGCGCAGCGCGGCTTCCATGACGCCGCCGGTCACGCCGAACAGCATGCCCGCGCCGGTGTAGTCGCCAAGGATGCTGTCGGCCTGGCCCTCGGGCAAGCTGAGGAAATCGATGCCGGATTGCTTGATCAGGCGGGCCAGCTCGCGGGTGGTCAGGGCGATGTCGACGTCAATGTAGCCCGAGGCGTACATCTCGTGGGTCCGCTCCAGTTCGTACTTCTTGGCCGTGCAGGGCATGATCGAGGCCACGTACATCTTGGCCGGGTCAATGCCGGCCCGCTTCGCGTAGTAGGTCTTGGCCAGCACGCCGAGCATCTGCTGCGGCGACTTGGCGGTGGAGAAGTTGTCGATGAAATCGTAGTGCACCTTCTCCATGAAATCGGTCCACGACGGGCAGCAGGAGGTGATGAGCGGGAGCTGGCCGCGCTTGTAGACGAAGCGCTCCACGAACTCGCTGGCCTCCTCCATGATCGTGAGGTCGGCGGCGAAGTTGGTGTCGAACACGGCCTTGAAGCCGAGCCGGCGCAGGGCGGTGTACAGCCGGCCGGTAAGGTCGGTGCCGGGCGGCAGCCCGAAGGCCTCGCCGATGGCCACGCGCACCGCGGGGGCGATCTGCACCACGCAGTGCTTGTCCGGGTTGTGCAACGCCGCCCAGACAGCGGGGGTCTCATCGTTCTCGACGATGGCGCCGGTCGGGCAGTGGTTGGCGCACTGGCCGCACTTCACGCAGGGTGACTCGGCGAGGGTGATGTCGCCGGCCGGCGCCATGCGGGTGCCGATGCCGCGGTCGAGGAAGGAGAGCGCCCAGACGTCCTGCAACTCCTGGCAGACCTGCACGCACCGGCCGCATTTGATGCACTTGGTGAAGTCGAGGATGATCGAACCGTTGGAGTTGTCGGACTTGAGGTCCGGCACGCTGCGCTTGATGTTCTCGACGCGGATGCCGAAGTCGGACGCGAGCGCCTGCAGCTCGCAGGTGCCGTTGCGTCCGCAGGTGAGGCAACTGTTGGGATGGTTGGAGAGGATCAGCTCCAGCACGGTGCGGCGGATCTCGGTGAGTTCGCCGCTGTGGGTGGTGATCTCCATGCCTTCGACGACGGGCGTGCAGCAGGCGCGCTGCATGCGGCCCTGGCCGGCGATCTGCACGATGCACAGGCCGCAGGCGGCGGTGGGCTGCAGGTCGTCGTTCTGGCAGAGCGTCGGGATCTTCACCTGCACCTGGCGGGCGGCCTCCAGAATGGTGGTGCCGGCCGGAACGGCGACGGGCAGTCCGTTGATCCGGAGATTGACGGGCGCTGCCGGTGGCATCGGCGGCGTGGAAAGGGATTTGGCGGTGGCAACCATGGAGGGAGAGGGTCAGACGGTGGCGGTGGCGGCGGCGGGCGCGGGCTCGGCGGGGCGGTTCGTGGACATCTTGCGGGCGTAGGTCACGCCGCCCTCGAGGTAGGCCTTGAATTCGGATTCGAAGTGGCGCAGCGAGGTCAGCACCGGGTTGGGCGCGCCCTGGCCGAGGCCACACAGGGAGGCCTTCTGCATGGCCTTGCAGATGGCGCGGATGCGTTCGAGGTCGTCCGGCTCGCCGCGACCGCGGGAGAGGCGGTTGAGAATCTGCAGCATCTGGTAGCCGCCGATGCGGCACGGGGCGCATTTGCCGCACGACTCGTCGACGCAGAAGCGCAGGTAGAAGCGCGAGACCTCGACCATCGAGTCGTCCTGGTCCATTACGATCATGCCGCCGGAGCCCATGATCGACCCGAGCTGCTGGAGGGTTTCGTAGGTGACCTGGGTGTCGAGCAAGGGTTCGGGGATCACGCCACCGGACGGGCCGCCGGTCTGCACGGCCTTGATGGCCTTGCCGCCCAACACGCCGCCGCAGAGCTCGAAGACGGTTTCACGCAGCGTGATGCCGAGCGGCACCTCGACGAGCTGGGCATTGCGGACCTTGCCGGTGACGGCGAAGACCTTGGTGCCGCGGGATTTTTCCGTGCCAAATCCGGCGTACCAGGCACCGCCGCGGACGATGATCTCGGGCACGGCGGCGAGGGTCTCAACGTTGTTGATCGCGGTCGGCTGGCCAAAGAGGCCGCGCACCGACGGGTAGGGCGGCCGCGGGCTGGGGCTGCCGCGCTTGCCCTCGATCGAGGCGATGAGCGCGGTTTCCTCGCCGCAGACGAACGCGCCGGCGCCCAGGCGGACCTTGGCGTCGAAGGAGAAACCGGAACCGAGGATATTGTCACCCAGCAGACCGGCCTCGCGGGCGTCGGCGATGGCCTTTTCCACCCGATGAACCGCCAGCGGGTATTCGGCCCGGATGTAGAAGTAACCGCGCATGGCCCCGATCGCATAGGCGGCAATGATCATGCCTTCGAGCACGCTGTGCGGATCGCCCTCGAGCACGCTGCGGTCCATGTAGGCGCCGGGGTCGCCCTCGTCGCCGTTGCAGATGATGTATCTCGGCTCGCGGGCCACTTCGGCGGTCAGATGCCATTTCATCCAGGTGGGGAAGCCGGCGCCGCCGCGGCCGCGCAAGCCGCTGACCTTCATCTCGGCGATCACCTCCGCGGGCTTCATCCCGGCGAGCACCCGTGCCAGACCGCGGTAGACGCCGTGCTGCAGGCTGTTCGGCAGGCTTTCGGGATCGATGGCGCCGCAATGGCGGAGGACGATGCGCACCTGTTTGTCGGGCACGCGGTAGAGGAGGTTGTCGATGAGCTTCTTGCTGCGCAGGGTCGTGTCGACGATCTTGGCGATGTCGGCGGCGAGGACGTTCACGTAGGTCACGCGCGAGGGCAGAAACTGCACGGCGACGCCCTTGTCGTAGACGCCCAGGTCGAGGGCGCGCACCACCTGCACCTTGTCCTGCAGGCCGCGGCGCTTCAGGTCCTCGATCAGGGAGAACTGGAAGAACTGCGTCTTGTCGCCGCCTTCTCCCGCCGTATCCTTGACGAGGATGGCGGTCGTGGGGCCGTCGAGGGTGGTGCTGCGGGCGCGACTGGCGACGATGTGATCGTCGAGGAGGCGACGGCCGATAAGGTGCTCCTTAATGATGAGGCGGGCCGCGGCGGCGTCGACCTGGCCATAAACCACGGTCGACATGCCCTGGCGGGCCACCTCGACGAGCGGGTCGGCGAAGGAATAGCCGAGGGTTCCCACCCGGCGTACTTCAAGCGGGAAGCCGAGGGTGCCGGCCTCCTTTTCCAGAACGGCGCAGACCTCGTCGGCTCCGGCGGCGATGCCGCCGGTATCCATGCTGACCCGGACCCAGTTGAGCCCGGTGGCGGTGACGGCGGCTGGTTTCTGCAGATCGGCGAGCGTAAGCTTGGTCATGGCGTGGCCTTGGTCGTCTGGGCTGGGGTGAGGCGTTGCGTGACTTCGCCGGGCTTGACGCGGCCGTGGACCTTGCCGTCGACGACCATGGCCGGGCTCATGCCGCAGCAGCCGATGCAACGAACCACGTCGAGGTGCCATTCGCGGTCCGGCGTGGTGTTGCCTTCCTCGATCTTGAGCTGGTTCTTGGCCTCGGTCAGCAGGGCCGGCGCACCCTTGAGGTAGCAGGCGGTGCCCATGCAGACCGCCATGTTGTGCCGGCCGGGAGGCTTGAGCTGAAAGTAGTGGTAGAAAGTGATGACCTCGTAGATGCGTGCCAGGCCGATATCGAGGGCGTCCGCCACCTCCATGGCCACCTCGCGCGGGACGTAGCCGTGCTGGTTCTGGATCTCGTGCAGGATGAGGATCAGGCTGCCTTCCTCGTTCTTCCACTTCTCCACGAGGGCGTCGACCTCCTTGCGCACATTGCTTTCCACCTTTGTCTGCAGCTGGCGCAGGCGCTCGAGTTTCACTTCGAGCACGCGGGAAATCTCCTCGGCGATGTGGCGGGGGATGAAGCCGTGCTTGTGCTCGATCTGCTCGAGCGATTCAAGCAGGGCGGTCTCCTCATCTTTCCAGGAGCCCAGCTGGGCGGGCAGTTCAGGTGTGGTTTTTTCGGCGGGCATTTTTTTAGACGGAGTGGACCCAGCAAGCCTACCGGCCACGCCCGCCGACGATCAAGCTGGCTGACGCCGCGCAGGCCAAGAATCAGCTGGCTGAATGAGCGCCATCATCCTACCAGCGAAAAACGATGGATTGCCCCATGTCGATGAGGGAAGGGCAGTTGCAGCCGTCTGCTCCGGGGTTGAAAAATCGGCCACTTTACCGCACGGTCACGAACACCCAACGGCCTTTCCGCATGCACCCATCCTTTCCCGCCCCGGCTTGGCTCGTCGCGTTGACCGCGATGCTGGCGCTTCTGCCACCGGCCGCGGCCGGCGATTTCCTGCCCGCCATCGTTTACGATTTCGGCGGCAAGTTCGACCGTTCCTTCAACCAGTCCGCCAGCGAAGGGGCGGATCGCTTCAAGAAGGAAACCGGCATCGCCTTCCGCGAGTTCGAGGTCACCAACGCCGCGCAGCGGGAGCAGGTGATGACCCAGTTCGCCCGGCGCGGTGCGACGATCATTGTGGCGGTCGGCTTCACGCAGGCCTCGGCCGTCGAGAAGGTCGCGAAGGAATTTCCCGCCGTGAAGTTCACGATCATCGACGGCACCGTCGACCTGCCGAACGTCCAGTCGGTCAACTTCCGCGAGCAGGAGTCGTCGTTTCTCTGCGGCATGCTCGCCGCGCTGGCCTCGAAGACCGGCCGGGTCGGATTCGTCGGCGGCATGGACATTCCGCTCATCCGCAAGTTCGCGCTGGGCTACCGCGCCGGCGCCCAGTACGTGAACCCGGGCATCGAGGTGTATGAAAACATGACCGGCACCACTCCCGCGGCATGGGGCGATCCCACCAAGGGCGCCGAACTCGCCCGAAGCCAGTTCGGGCGCGGCGCCGATGTCATCTTTCATGCGGCCGGCGCCACCGGCATCGGCGTGATGCAGGCCGCCAAGGACGAGGGCCGGCTCAGCATCGGCTGTGACAGCAACCAGAATTATCTCCACCCCGGCAGCGTGCTCACCTCCGCCGTGAAGCGCGTGGACGTGGCCGTTTACCGCGCGTTCATGGACGCCAGGAACGGCACGTGGCAGGCCGGGCCGCTCTTCCTCGGATTGGCGGAGAACGGCGTGGACTGGGCGCTCGACGAGCACAATCGACCGCTCATCACTTCCGGGATGGAGCAGCGCGTCAACCAGGCGCGCGCCGACATCATCAGCGGCAAGGTCAAAGTTCCCGAATACCAGGCGCCGTGAGCGCGGTGCGCATGGACCCTCCTGCGGAACCGGCCAGCCCGGCGAACGACGCGCCCCCGGCGCTGGAACTTCGCGGCATCGACAAGCGTTTCGGCCCGGTGCACGCCAACCGGGCGGTCTCCTTCACGATTGCGCGCGGCACCGTGCACGGAATCGTCGGCGAGAACGGCGCGGGCAAGTCCACGCTGATGAACATCGTCTATGGCTTTCACCGGGCCGACGCCGGCGAGGTCTGGGTCCATGGCCGCCGGGTCGACATCCACCGCCCGCATGACGCGATCGCCGCCGGCATCGGCATGGTGCACCAGCACTTCATGCTCGTGGACAACTTCACGGTGCTGGAGAACGTCGTGCTCGGCGTCGAGGGCGGCCGGCGGCTGGCGGACGGCCTCGCCCGCGCCCGCGCCGAACTCGAACGCCTCGCCCGCGACTACGGCCTCGCCGTGCCGCTCGACGCCGTGGTGGAGCACCTGCCGGTCGGCCTGCAGCAGCGCGTGGAAATTCTGAAGGCGCTCTACCGCCGGGCGGAGATTCTCATTCTCGACGAGCCGACCGCAGTGCTCACGCCACAGGAGACCGGCCAGCTTTTTCGCATGCTCGCCCGGCTGCGGGAGCAGGGGAAGACGGTGATTCTCGTCACCCACAAGCTGCGCGAGATCATGGCCGTCACCGACCGCGTCACCGTCCTGCGCCAGGGCGCCGTCGTGCACGAAACGGCCACCCGAGAAACCTCCGAGCGCGCACTGGCCGAGAAAATGGTCGGCCGGGCGGTCTCCCTGCAGGTCGAAAGAACCGCCGCCCGGCCCGGCGGCGTGCTGCTGGCGGTGCGGGACCTCGAGGTGCGCGACCGTTTCGGGGTGACGCGCGTCAAGCAGGCGAGCTTCGAGCTGCGCGCGGGAGAAATCCTGGGCATCGCCGGGGTGGCCGGCAACGGCCAGTCGGAACTGCTCGAGGCGCTGGCCGGCATCCTCACCCCGAGCCGCGGCGAGATCGTCTTCCAGGGCGCGGCCCTCATGCGCGGCGGATTCGGCCCACGGGCCCGGCGCCGGCTCGGCCTCGCGCATGTGCCCGAGGACCGGCTGCGCGTGGGCACCGTGACCGCGTTTTCCGCGCAGGCCAATGCGATCCTGGGCTATCAGGACCAGCCCGCTTACAGCCGCTGCGGCCTGCTGCGCGGGTCCGCCATCCTCGCCGGTTGCGAGCGTAAAATGCGCGACTACGATGTGCGGCCGCCCGACCCCGGGCTGCGTCTTTCCGCGTTTTCCGGCGGCAACCAGCAGAAGCTCGTCCTCGCCCGCGAGATCGACTGCGATCCGCAGGTGCTGCTCGTCGGCCAGCCGACGCGCGGAGTGGATATCGGCGCGGTCGAGTTCATCCACCGGCGCCTCGTCGGACTGCGCGACGGAGGCAAGGCGCTGCTGCTGGTGTCGGTCGAGCTCGATGAAATCCTCGGCCTCGCCGACCGCATTCTCGTGATGTTCAACGGCGAGATCGTCGGCGAAGTCGCGTCCGCCGACGCCACCGAGGGGAAGCTGGGCCTGATGATGGCCGGCGTGAAGGAGGAACCCGCATGAGCGCGCCGGGCCGCCTACCACGCTGGGCCGATCTCGGGCTGCTTCCGATCGTCAGCCTGCTGGCTGCGCTGGCGGTCTCGGCCGCGATCATCGCCCTCATCGGCGAGAATCCGTGGGTGGCGCTCCGGCTGATGGCGGCGGGCGCCTTCGGTTCGCAGGAGGCGGCCGGCTACACGCTGTATTACGCGACGAACTTCATCTTCACCGGCCTGGCCGTGGCCGTGGCGTTCCACGCCGGGCTGTTCAACATCGGTTGCGAGGGCCAGGCCTACGTCGGCGGGCTGGGGGTCGGACTGGTGTGCCTGGGCCTGGATCATCACTGGCCGTTCTGGGCGATCCTGCCCGTCGCGATGGTCGCCGCGGCCGTCTTCGGCGCTGCGTGGGCGTTCATCCCAGCCTGGCTCCAGGCGCGGCGCGGCAGCCACATCGTCATTACGACGATCATGTTCAACTTCATCGCGTCGGCGTTGATGACGTATCTCCTCGTCGAGGTGCTCATCAAGCCCGGCCAGCAGTCGCCGGAGACGCGCGAGTTTGCGTCCGCCGCCTGGCTGCCGTCGCTGCCCGCGCTGCTCGGCCGCCTCGGACTCAACGTCAGCGCCTCGCCGCTCAATCTCGCCTTCCTGTTCGCACTGGCGGCGGCGGCCTTTGTCTGGGTGTTCATCTGGCACACGCGCTGGGGCTACGAGTTGCGCACCGTCGGGCAGAATCCGTCGGCGGCCGTTTATGCCGGCATCTCGCCGCCGCGCGTGATGCTGGTGGCCATGCTGCTTTCCGGCGCGCTCGCCGGCGGACTCGGCCTCAACGAGGTCATGGGCGTGCAGCACCGGCTGCTGCTCGATTTCCCCGGCGGGGCGGGCTTCGTGGGCATCGCGGTCGCGCTCATGGGCCGCAATCACCCGGTCGGCATTATCCTCGCGGCCGTGCTCTTCGGCGCGCTCTACCAGGGCGGCTCGCAGCTGTCGTTTGACCTGCCGCGGATCAACCGCGACATGGTCGTGGTCATCCAGGGGCTCGTGATCCTTGCCTGCGGCGCGCTGGAAAACCTGTTCCGCACGCCGCTCGCGGCGCTGTTCGCGCGATGGCGTCACCCCGGGGAGGGGACCTAGGCGATGGAAACCTACACGCTCATCGTCCTGCTGCTGGCCGCCACCCTTCGCGTGGCGACGCCGCTGCTGCTCGCGGCGCTGGCCGGAATGTTTTCCGAACGCTCGGGCGTGATCGACCTCGGTCTCGAGGGCAAGATGCTCGGCGCGGCGTTTGCCGCGGCGGCGGTCTCGGCGGTCACCGGCTCGGTGTGGGCGGGGCTTGCCGCGGGCGTGCTGACGGCGGTCGCGCTGGCGCTGCTCATCGGCTTTGCGTGCATCACCCATCGCGGCAATCAGGTGGTCGCCGCCATGGCCGTGAACATCATGGTGGCGGGGCTCGGGCCGTCGCTGGCGCTCGCCTGGTTCCATCTCGGGGGACAGACGCCGCAGCTCGACGCGCCCGGCCAGCGGTTTGTCGAGATTGTCTGGCCGTGGGCCGAACGGGCGCGCGCGACGCCGTTCCCGGGACTGCTTTACGCCGAGCTGCTCAGCGGCCACAGCCTCGTCGTCTATCTCGCGGCCGCGCTCGTGCCAGCCGGCGCCTGGGTGCTTTACCGGACGCGCTTCGGCCTGCGGCTGCGCGCGGTTGGCGAAAACCCCGCGGCGGTGGACACCGCCGGCATCTCGGTAAACGGCCTGCGTTATCAGGCGGTGCTGATTTCCGGCGTGCTGTGCGGCGTGGCCGGGACGTATCTCTCGACGGCCGCGACCTCGGGCTTCGTGCGCGACATGACCGCGGGCAAGGGCTACCTCGCGCTTGCCGCGCTCATCTTCGGCAAGTGGCGCCCGTATCCCACGCTCGGCGCCTGCCTGCTATTTGCCTTCACCGACGCGCTCGCCACCCGCCTGCAGGGGGTGGCCCTGCCGCTCGTCGGCGTCATCCCCGTGCAGTTCATTCTGGCGCTGCCGTACGTGCTCACGGTACTTTTGCTCGCCGGTTTTGTCGGCCGGGCGGTTGCGCCCAAAGCCATTGGCGTACCGTATGCCAAGGAGCAGTAAAACCGGCGCATCATGACCGTTCAGGAACGACTCAAAGCCCATCTCGAGAAAACGCCCGACATTGCCCGGGCGGGCTGGATCGCCGGCAACGCCACCGTCGTCGGTGATGTGACCCTTGGTCCCCGGACGAGCGTCTTCTACGGCGCGGTGCTGCGCGGCGACATCGCGCGCATCGTCGTGGGGGAGGGTACCAACATCCAGGACAACGCCGTCGTGCACCTCGCGGATGACGGCGACACCGTCATCGGCGCGTGGTGCACCATCGGCCATGCCGCCGTCGTGCATGCCTGCACGATCGAGGACGAGTGTCTCATCGGCATGGGCGCGACCGTGCTCGACCGCGCCCGCATCGGGACGCGCAGCATCGTCGGCGCCAACGCGCTGGTGAAGGAGGATTTCATCTGCCCGTCCGGCTCGCTGGTAATCGGCGTGCCGGCGAAGGTGGTGCGGGCGCTCACCCCCGAGGAGCAGGCCGGCCTGCGCCAGTGGGCGGAGAAATACGTTGAGGTCGCGCAGGCGCACGCCGCGCTTGCGAGACAGCGTCAGCGATAGGGGCGGGATCACTCCGCCAGCGTGATCGACACCGGTGCGCGCTCGAAGTCCGTGGCGGCGAGCAGCGCCTGCGGCTGCATCCGGCCGAGCATCGCCAGCCAGCGGTCGGGAACAATCTCCAGTCGCGTGTTGAGGAAGGTCGCAATGTCGTTGAAATAAGCCCGGGCCAGGGCGATGCGCTGCTCGGTTTCCGCGAGCTGCCGCTGCAGGGCGAGGAAGGCCGCGTCGCTCTTGAGATTTGGGTAGGCCTCGACCACGGCGCGCAGCGCAGGGACGCAGCCGGAGAAGTCCGGCCCGCTCACGCCGGGCGGCGTGGCGGTGAGCTGGTTTCGCAACGCGGCCAGCGCGATCTGCGTGCTGGCTTCGTGTGTGCGCAGCGCCGCCACAGTTTCGACGAGACGCGGGATGAGGTCGTGTCGCCGCTGCAGCTGCACGTCGACGAGCGACCAGGCCTGCCGCACGCGGTTGCGCAGACCGACGAGACTGTTGAAGGCCATCCACACCCAGCCGAGTGCGGCCAGTCCAACATAAGCCGCGACCAGCTCCCCGTATTGGGGCAGGCAATCGACGAACGGTTGGTGCCATCCGCCGTGGTTGCGCAGGGCGAAGCCGCCGAGGAACGCGATGACGCCCAGCAGCGTCAGCGCCCAGATGCCGCGGCCCAGCCCGGCGCGCACCTTCTCCTCGGGGCGCGTCGAGATCAGGAACATCGGCGCCTCCTTGTCGGCGGCGATTTCGGGGGCGATGATGTCGGCGCGTTCGCGCGCCTGGCCCACGAGATAGAGCGGCGCATGCAGCGCGATGCCGGTTTCGACGAAGCGGCGGCGGTGGTCGGAGTCGGCCAGGGCCTGCGGCGGTCCCTTGGCGTAATAGAGCGGGTTGCCGCGATCGCAGGTGACGTCATAGAAGCCGGCCGGCTCGATCTTTGCCCCGGCCGGCCGCACGAGTATGGCGCCCGTGTCATCCTGCAGGTAGAAGTCGGCCGTCTCTCCGCCGTCCGCCACGGGGGTCCAGCCGCTTTCCTGCTTGGTGCGGGTCTGGGTTTTGCCGTCTTTGTCGGTGTAGGTCTCGGTGACGGTGCGCGACCAGTGTTCGTCGACGCGGTAGCGGTATTGCACGCAGCGCAGGCTGCTGAGGAAGGCGGTGAACGGCGCCTCGGCCTCGGCGGTGCCTTTCAGCTCCACCAGGCCGATGAAGACCCCCTGGGTCTTGGCCGTAGGCAGGTCGTCGATCAGGCGGCGCTTCCGGCGCAGGCGCAGGCTGCCCCAGAGGAACAGCAGACCGAGGGCCATGCCGGCGGTGGGGGCGTACAGGACAACCTCTTGGTTCATCATTTCCGTTGTGAGCGGAAGGGGCGTGGCTGCCAAGCCCGCGCTGGCCGGCACGGGGCCGGGCTTGACCGGTCAGAGCCGGCGGGGTAGAGCGGCAGTCTGCCCGTTTACGAACGCGGCGCCGCGGCCGGCCCGGTCCTCCGCGGCACAACCCCAGGAGACAGTCATGACAACAAATATTGGAACCGTGGATCGCGTGGTGCGAGTGGTGGTCGGTCTCGTCATCATCGGCGCGGGGATTTGCTTCCGGAACTGGTGGGGCCTGATCGGCCTGCTGCCCCTGCTGACAGCGGCAGTGCGCTTCTGCCCGGCCTATGTGCCGTTCGGCATCACCACCTGTAAGACCGAGTCGCCGAAGCCGCCGGTGCCGCCGGACGGCCCGAAGCCGGCCTGAGGTTTACCGTCACGCCGCCGGTACGAGGCGGATGCTCTCGACCGCGACGCGCTCGACGGGCTGGCTGCGCTCGCCGCCGCTCGACGTGCACGGCACGCTGGCGATGCGGTCGAGCACATCAAGGCCCTTCACGACCTCGCCGAAAGCGGTGTACTGCCGGTCAAGAAAGCGCGCCTCGCCGTGGCAGATGAAGAACTGGCTGCCCGCGGAGTCGGGATGCGTCGAGCGGGCCATCGAGAGGACGCCGCGCACGTGGGGCTTGGCGTTGAACTCGGCCTTGAGCTTCCAGCCCGGGCCGCCGGTGCCGGCGATGCCCGTGGCACCTTCCTTCGTGTTGGGGCAGCCGCCTTGGATCATGAAGCCCTTCATGACGCGGTGAAACGCCGTGCCGTCGTAAAAACCCTCGGTGGCGAGCTTTTTGAAATTCTCGACGGTTTTGGGGGCGACGTCGGGCCAGAAGGCCACGGTCATTTCACCATAGGAGGTCTTGATGATGGCGTGTTCGACGGGAGTGGATGGAGTGCTCATGGAGGCGCAGCAAGACGCCGGCAGCGACGGCGGGCAAGCCAAACCTCCGGCTGGGCGGGCCCCCCCGGCATCATTTCACGTCCGCGTCGATCAACTCGCAGAAGCAGTGGATGAGAAGAAGGTGCGCCTCCTGCGCGGTGCGGCCGCTGGCGCCCGGAATGATGAGCTCGCAGGTCGCCAGGCCCTTTGCCTTGCCGCCGCCGCGTCCGAGGAAGGCGAGGCTCTCGAGCTTGAGGCGCTTGGCCGCCTCCAGGGCGCGGAGAATGTTCGGCGAGTCGCCGCTTGAGGTGAAAACCACCACCACGTCGCCGGGCTGGGCGAGGCCATCGATCTGGCGCGCAAAGACGTCGTCGTATTTGAAATCGTTGCCGATGCAGGACAGCAGCGTGCCGTCGGCGGTGAGGGCGATGGCGGGGAGGGGGCGGCGGGTCTTGAAGTAGCGGCCGACGAGTTCGGTGGCGAAGTGCTGCGCCTCGGCCGCGCTGCCGCCGTTGCCGCAGAGGAGCAGCTTGTGGCCGGCCTGCAGTGTGCGGAGGATCATGGCGCCGGCGCGGTCGATCTGCGGTCGGATGGTCGGCAGCGCCTCGAACGTGCGCACGGTCTCCTGCAGACAGGCGTCGAAATTCATGACCTGGATTAGACAGAAGAACGCGGAGAGCGCGAAGAAATTCTTGCCAGGAAATATCCTGGGCGAACCCGGCTGCGCCGGCAAGGCCGTCACCGCCTGATATTTTGGCTGCGGCTGTCTGCCCAGTGTTTTGTGGCCATTCCATCGGCGAAGCTCAATCTGACGCCATGTCCAACCATCTCCGTGCGTGAGAGCCCTGTCCGACTACAGTCTTGACGGACTCCAGCAGCAGATCGTCGCGTGGGGTTTCAAGGCTTCGCATGCGAAGCCGCTGCTGCGGATTTATTATGCCGGCGCCGGCACAATCGGCTGGCCGGAGCTGAGGCTGCCGCGCGGCTTGCGGGACCGCGTGCAGGCGGAATGCGGCCTGATGGCCTCCGCGCCGGTGGCGCGGCAGGTCGCCGGCGACGGGACGGTCAAGCTGCTGCTGAAACTTGTCGACGGGCGGACCGTCGAATCGGTGGTCATGCCGGCCTATCAGGAGGACCGGGTGGCCGGGTGCCTCTCCTCACAGGTGGGTTGCGCGCTGGCATGCGATTTTTGCGCGACAGCCCAGAGCGGATTCGCGCGCAACCTGTCCGCCGGCGAGATGGTGGAGCAGTTCCTGCATCTGCGCGGCGAGGCGAGGGCGATCGGCCGGCGGCTGCAGACCGTCGTGTTCATGGGTATGGGTGAGCCGCTGCTTAATCTGGAAAACGTGCTCGAGGCGGTCCGGCGCATGGCCGGCGGGGACATGGGCGCGCTGGGCTGGCGGCAGATCACGGTGTCAACCGTCGGGATTGTGCCGGGCATCGACGCGCTGGCGGCCGCGGAATTGAACATCAACCTGGCAGTGTCCCTGCATGCCCCGGACGACGCCACGCGCGCACAGCTGATCCCGTCCGGCCGGCGGTTCGGCGTGGAGGAGATCATGGCGGCGGCCGACCGCTTCCAGGCGAGGAACCACGGGCGGCCGGTCTCGATCCAGTATTGTCTGCTCCAGGGCGTGAACGACTCACCCGAGCAGGCGCGGCAGCTCGCCGCCCTGCTGGCGGGCCGGCGGATGCACGTCAATCTGCTGCACTACAATCCGACCGGCGCGAGTCTGACCGGGCGGACCTATGAGCCGTCCCCGCCGGAGGCGGCGGAGATATTCATGCGTGAGCTGCGGGCGCGGCGCGTGGTCGCGCATTTCCGCCGCCCGCGCGGGCAGGACATCGATGCGGCCTGCGGCCAGCTCCGCGGTCGCGCCGCCATCAGGACAGATTGATATTCCCTCCGTGTTACCCGTGGTAAAAATCGTAATGTCATTCGCGTCGAATGCATCTTGAACCCTGGCAATGGGCGCTGGCCGTCCTCGGGGCCTTTATCGCTGGCGTGTCGAAGACTGGCGTTGCGGGCCTCGGGATCCTGTGCGTCGCCATTTTTACCAATATCCTGCCCGCGAAGCAGGCCACGGGGCTGGTCCTGCCGCTGCTGATCATCGGCGACATCTTTGCGGTGGCGAGTTACCGGCGGCACACGGTGTGGCGTCACCTCGGGCGGCTGTTTCCGTGGACCGTCCTCGGCGTCGGGCTCGGCGCGCTCGCCCTCGGGCGGCTCGATGATGCGGCGGTGCGCCGCCTGATCGGCGGCATCATCGTGGCGATGTTTGCCCTGCATGTCTGGCGGAAGTGGGCGGCGCGCCGCGGTCGGGGCGATGAAGCCCTGGTGGCGCAGGCGCCGGCCTGGTTTGCGCCGGCCGCCGGGGTGCTGGCGGGATTCACGACGCAGGTGGCCAACGCCGCCGGCCCCGTCATGACCCTCTACCTGCTGGCGATGCGCCTGCCGAAAATGGAGTTCCTTGGCACCGGCGCGGTGTTCTTCCTCGTCCTCAATCTTTTCAAGGTGCCCTTCATGGCCGGCCTCGGCATGATCACCCCGGCGAGTTTTCTCACCAACCTCATGCTCGCACCGGCGGTGGTGGTCGGGGCGCTGACCGGGCGCTGGGCCGTGCAGCGGATCAACCAGCAGTGGTTTGAGAATATTGCGCTCGGGCTGACCTTCGCCGCCGGGTTGAAGCTCCTGCTGTTTTAACCGCGGGCAAAGCTGACGGAGGATAATCGTTTCTTTTCCGGGCGTTCCGTGTATTCCGTGGTTCCAGCAATGCCACGAATGTCCGTCAGGCAACTCTGGAAGGCGAAGCTGGCGGGGAAGCTGGCGGCCCCAGGCTGGCCGGAGGCGCCCGATCTGCGCCGGCCCGCCTTCACCGGCCAGGTCCTTGGCATCGACCCGAGCCTCCGCGGCACGGGTCTGGTGCTGATCGAATTCCGGTCCGGGCGCATGGCGGTGCTGCTGCGCACCCGCACGGTGCGCGTCCCGGCGCGGCGCCCCATGGCGGCGGCGCTGGCGGAAATCCACCGCGCGGTGACGGCGTTCCTTGACGACTTTGACGTGCGGCACGTGGCGCTCGAGCAGACGATTTACGTCCAGAATTTCCAGACCGCGCAGATTCTCGGCGCGGCGCGCGGCGCGGCCATCGCGGCCGCGGCCCTGCGCGACCTGCCGGTGTTCGAGTATCCGCCGCTGCGCGTCAAGCAGGCGGTGGTGGGGGTGGGCCGGGCGAGCAAGCAGCAGATGCAGCGCACCATCATGGCGCTGCTCGGTCACGGCGCGCCGCTGGCGCCGGACGAGGCCGACGCCGCCGGCGTGGCCGTGTGTCACGCCCTCACGTGGCGGGAGGAAACCGGCCGACTGCGATGAAGACCTGGCGGGCGCGTCCCCGTACGTTTCCGGGAGGGGAGCCTGCTTTCAGCCCAGCACGGTCTTGATAATGCGGCCGAGGTCGGTGACGCGGTAGGGCTTGGTGAGATAGCCGCAGAAGCCCATGTCGAGATACTGGTGCGCCATCTCCTCGCTGTCGTAGCCGCTGGAAATGATCGCACGCACGTCGGGATCGAGTTCGCGCAGCTGCTTGAAGGTCGCTTCGCCGCCCATGCCGCCGATGATGTTGAGGTCCATGATGACCGCATCGTAGGGCCGGCCGATGTTGAGGTAGCGCGTGTAGAGCGCGATGGCCTCCTCGCCGTTCTTCGCGATGTCGTACTTGTACTCAAGCCCGTCGAGCATGCCGGCGGTGAGCGCGCAGATCTTTTCGTCATCGTCCATGAACAGGACGCGGCCGGTGCCGAAGCGCAACGTGGGGGCGCGACGGGCCTCCAGTTCGGCGGGCTGGTCGGCCTTGGGCAGAAAGATGGTGAAGGTCGTGCCGGTGCCGACGGTGGATTCTACGCCGATCTGGCCGCCGTGCTTGCGCACGATGTCGAGCACGGTGGCGAGGCCGAGGCCGGTGCCGTGTTTCTTGGTGGTGAAGAAGGCGTCGAAAATCTTCTGGAGGTTCTCCGGCGGGATGCCGTTGCCGTCATCCTGCACCTCGAACTGCACGTAGTTGCCGGCGGACAGCGGCGGAATCTGACCCTCGGTGAGCGGGGTGTTGCCGGCGCGCAGCCACACGTGGCCCGGGCGGCCCTCGGGCATGGCCTGGACGGCGTTGACGACGAGGTTTTGGAAGACCTGCAGGATCTGCGCGCGGTCCGCGAGGATGTTGTCCACGCCGGGCACCACCTCGACCACCACCTCGGTGCTGGCGCCGGCGGTGGCGATGCGCGAGGCGTCCTTCAACACCGTGAGGGGGGCCAGCACCGTATGCACGGTGGTGCCCCCTTTGGCGAAGGTGAGGAGCTGCTTGGTCAGTCCCTTGGCGGCCATGCACGCATTCTCGCTGTCCTCGAGCGCCGAGTAGTTGCGGTTGTCCTTCGCGAGCGAGATGCCGCCGAGGATGGTGGTCAGGAGATTGTTGAAGTCGTGGGCGATGCCGCCGGCAAGCACGCCGAGCGATTCGAAGCGGTTGGCCTTGACGAGTTCCTCGGGGGTCAGGGTCATCTCCAGGGGGTTGCGGAAGACAATGATCGCGCCGGCCACCCGGCCGTCGGCGTCCCGCACCGGGCTCCCGCTGAATATAATGGGCTGGGGTTCGGCCTCCTTGCCGCGTGCCAGCACGTACTCGTTGCTCAGGGGGATGGATTCACCAAGGTCAAGGAGCCGGCTGGCGGGAAACTCGGTGCGCTGGCCGCTCATGCGATGGGCCAGCGGGAAAAGCTCGAAGAGCAGCTTGCCGCGCAGGGCGTCCGGCTGCTCGCGCAGCAGCTGCGCGGCCTTGTCGTTGGCAAAGATGACGCGGCCGGAGGCGTCGGTGAGCACGAGGCCTTCATGCAGCTCGGCCAGAGCCCCGGCCAGCAGGGCGGGGGCAATGACCTGCCCGCCCGGCATGGGCAGCTCCGCTGGCAACGGACAATGAAAGCCGATCACGCGGAGCAATTCGTGCCGCCGCGACATCTGGCGAAACACGCCGCCCATCACCCAGAGATAACGGCCGTCCTTGTGCCGCAGGCGGCAGAGGTCGAGGTAGGCGGATTCGCCGCGATGCCGGGAGAGAAAAAACTCCTTCGGGCCAGCGGGCGCGTCGTCGGGATGCAGCACACTCGTCAGCGTTTTGGGTCCGTCGGGCAGATCGGCACCCGTGTAGCCAAGCAGGCGCTTCCACGCCGGCGAGAACCAGTAGCGGCCGCTGGCAAAGTTCAGGTCGAATGCCCCGAGGTGGCCGTGCTCTGTGAGCTCCCGGAGCCGCTCTTCGCTTTCGAGCGCAGTTTCTTCAAACTCCTTGCGTTCGGTGATGTCGAGATGCATGCCGGCGACGCGCTCGAGCTGGCCGTCAGAGCCATACACCTGCAGGCCGACGCTATGGATCCACACGTAGTGCCCCTTCTTGTGTCGGAGGCGATACTCGACCGAGAAACTGCGCACCCCGTTGAAGAATTTGGTGGCGGCGCGGTCGGGCGCGGCGGCGGAGTCCTCGGGATGCAGGAGGGTGCGCCACGTCTCGAAGGTGGCGGCGAGTTCATGCCCGGCATAGCCGAGCTGCTTCTTCCAGGCGGCGGAATAGAAAAAGCTGCCGGCCTTGAAATTGAGATCGAAGACTCCGAGGGGGCTGCGCTCGGCGAGCAGCGAGAGCAGGTCCACGCCGGTGGCACCCGGCGCGGCCTCGGGCGTTATAAACGCGAGACAGCCCGGGCCGGTCGTGGTCGTGGTTTTTTCGAGGCGCACGGACACGCCCAGGCGCGCGCCTTCCTTGGGTTGGGCGATCAGCTTGAGCGGGGCGCCCGCAGCGGCGGTCAGCAGCACGTCCCATTGCGATTCGAGCCAGCGGGAGTCCTTGGTTGTGATCTCGAAGGCGAAAAGGGTGGAGAAATGTTCGCCGATCAACTCCGCGTCGCCCGCCCGCCAGAGGGCACGCGCAGCCGCGTCAGCCATGAGAATTTTCCCGTTTCCATCCAGAACCAGGATTGCCTCTTCCGCACCACGGGCTTTCGTACCGGTGGCTCCGGTCGATTGGGTTTGCGACGGAGTTTCCACGGAGCCTGATGCGGGCACAACAATGGCCGGGCCACCACCGTTCCCGCGGCCCAAACCGTGACTGATCCCGGCGCCTTGTTAAGAGAAAAAGTGATATCCCGCTCCACTGGGACTTTCCCATGGAGACTTTCAGGATTTTTTGACAGCTATGGCTGCACCATTGGCCGGTCCGGGGGTGAGCCACCGGCGCACCCGGCCGGCAAGGAAATCGATGTAAACCGGCTGATCGTTCAGGCAGGGGATGTGTTCGAACGACTCGCCGCCGGCCTGGAGAAAGATGTTCCGCCCGACCACGCGGATTTCCTCGAGGGTTTCGAGGCAATCGGCGACGAAGGCCGGGGTGACGACGAGCAGGCGCTTGCGGCCGGCGGCGGCAAGGCGTTTCAGCTCGAAATCGGTGTACGGCTGGAGCCAGGGTTCGCCGGCGAGGCGCGATTGGAAGGAAAGGGAGTACCGGGCGGGATCGAGCCCGGCCCGGCGGGCGAGCAGCTGCGTGGTGCGCATGACCTGCGCCCGGTAGCAGGTGGCCTGCGCGGGGTTGCCGGTGTTGCAACAATCGGGCACGATGGTGCAATGCGCCTTGGAGGAGTCGGCCTTGCGCAAGTGGCGCACGGGAATGCCGTGATAGCTGAAGAGCAGGTGATCATGCGGCCGGGCGAGGTAGGGCTGGAGGCTCGCATACAGCGCCTCGATATAATCGGCATCCGCGTAAAACGGTGGCACCGTCTCAATGCGCAGGTGCGGCGCGAGCCGGGCGGCCTCCGCGCGGACCTTCACGACCACCGTTTCCCAGCTCGACATCGCGTAATGCGGATATTGCGGAATGAGCAGCAGCTCTTCCACGCCGCCCGTGGCGAGCTGCGTGATGACCGTGGCAATGGAGGGGCGGCCGTAGCGCATGGCCAGGGCGACCGGCACGTCCGGTCCGAGCACAGCGCCGAGTTTCCGCTGCACGCTGCGGCTGGTGAGAACTAGCGGCGAACCCTCGGGCGTCCAGATGCTGGCATAGGCGTGGGCCGATTTCCGGGGGCGGGTGCGCAGGATGATGCCGTGGAGCAGCAGCCAGCGCAGCGGCTGCGGCGCGTCGAGCACGCGCTCGTCGCCGAGGAATTCCGCCAGATAGCGGCGCACGTCGGCGACCGACGTGGAGTCGGGCGAGCCAAGGTTGACAAGAAGGACGGCGCGGGGGGACATGGGCGCTAGCTACTGGTCGGGAGATTCCCGCCGGATGTCAAACGCAGGCGGCAGGGCCGCCCGGTCTGTCGCGGAGGGTGGGCCGGGGATGGCTTATTCGATGGCGGCCGGATTTTGACGTTGCCGGTGACGGAGTGCAACCGCATCAAGGGGAGGATTGCCCTGCGAACCGGCGCCCGTCCGCGCCTCCCATTCAAGATCACTTTATGCCATGAGTTCAAACTGCCGACCCGTGCTCCTTGTCGTCCGCGACGGATGGGGCAAGAACCCGAACCCCGCCCACGACAAGTTCAATGCCGTGCACCTCGCCCGCAAGCCCTGCGACGACTGGTTGCACGCGAATTATCCGGTCACGCTGGTGAAGGCCTGCGGCCTCGACGTCGGCGTGCCCGCCGGTGTGATGGGCAACAGCGAGGTCGGCCACCAAAACATCGGCGCCGGCCGCATCGTCGACCAGGAGATCGTGCGCATCACCAAGGCGATCGCCGACGGCGAGATCGCTGCCAACGCCGTGTGGCGCGCCGCGCTCGACCGTGTGAAGCAAAAAGGCACGAAGCTGCATTTCATGGGCCTCGCCTCCGACGCCGGGGTGCACAGTCTCCTTGAGCACCTCTACGGCCTGCTCGGGCTCGCGAAGGCGGCAGGCGTGACGAAGGATATTTTCATCCACGCCTTCATGGACGGGCGGGACACGCCGCCGACGAGCGGCCTGGGTTTCCTCCAGCAGCTCGAGACGAAGTGCGTTGAGCTCGGCGTCGGTCGCGTTGCCAGCGTGTGCGGCCGTTTCTACAGCATGGACCGCGACAACCGCTGGGAGCGGGTGAGCCGCGCCTACGCCATGCTCACGGGCGCGAAGGCCGACGCCACCGCCGCCAGCGCCACCGCCGCCATGCAGCAGTATTACGACAAGCCGACCAACGATTCGCAGAAGGGCGACGAGTTCGTGGTGCCGACCTGGGTGACCGGCGCCGACGGCAAGCCGGTCGCGACCATCGGCGACGGCGACAGCGTGGTGTTCTTCAACTTCCGCGGCGACCGGCCGCGCGAGCTCTGCCGCGCGTTCTGCGAGGCGGGGTTCAAGGACTTCGACCGCGGCCGCAAGCTCGACCTCTATTTCGTCGGTCTGACCGAGTACAAGAAGGGCCTGCCCGTCGAGACCATCCTCATGAAGCCGCCGAAGATAACCAACATCCTCGGCGATTACCTCGCGGCGCGCGGGCTCAAGCAGTTCCGCTGTGCCGAGACCGAGAAATACCCGCACGTGACGTTTTTCTTCAACGACTACCGCGAGGAGCCGTTTCCCGGCGAGGACCGGGTGATGGTCGCCAGCCCGAAGGTGGGCACCTACGACCTCGCACCCGACATGTCGTCGATGGGGGTGACCGTAGCCGCACGTGACGCCATCCGCTCGGGCAAATACGACCTGCTCGTCGTCAACTATGCCAATCCCGACATGGTCGGCCACACCGGCTCGCTGCCCGCGGCCATCCGCGCGGTCGAGGCGACCGACCTCGGCACGGGCGTGCTGCTCGAGGCGGTGCTCAAGCTGGGCGGCGCGGCCGTGGTCTGCGCCGACCACGGCAATTGCGAGCAGATGTGGGACCCGGTCCACAACGCCCCGCACACCTCGCACACGCTCAATCTCGTCGAAGTGTTCGTGGTGGGCGCAGGGTATGCCGCCGGGAAGACAAAGCTCCGCGTCGGCGGCCGCCTCGCCGACCTCGCGCCGACACTCCTCGAGCTCATGGGCCTGCCGAAGCCGCCGGAGATGACCGGCGAAAGCCTGATCGCCGGGTGAAGGTAGCGGCTGCCGCCGCGCGTTGGCGGATTCTCCCGCATGGTCTGGACCCAGAACTACGACCCCCTGCACAATCCGACGCTGTCCACGCTGCTGGCGGCGGCGCCACTGGTCGTGCTGCTGGGGTTGATCGCGATTCTGCGGATCCGCGTTCACTTCGCGGCCCTGTGCGGCCTGGTGGTGGCACTGGCCATCGCGACCGGCATTTTCCAGATGCCGGTGGCGGCCGCTGCAGGCGCGACCGTCTATGGTGCGGCGTTCGGCTTGTTCCCGATCGGGTGGATCATCCTCAATGTCATCTTTCTTTATCAGCTGACGGTGCAGCGCGGGCTGTTCGCGGTGTTGCGCGACAACCTCGCCGCGGTGGCGCCGGATCCGCGCATTCAACTCATTCTGATTGCATTTTCATTCGGGGCGTTTCTGGAGGGCATGGCCGGCTTTGGGGCGCCGGTCGCCATTTGCAGCGCCATCCTGATCCAGCTCGGCTTCAAACCGCTGCATGCATCCGGCCTAGCCTTGATCGCGAACACCGCGCCGGTGGCGTTTGGGTCCGTGGGCATTCCCATCACCACGCTCGAGCAGGTCACCGGGCTGGACGCGCGGCTCATCTCCGCCATGGTGGGCCGGCAGCTGCCGTTTTTTTCGCTGTTGATTCCCTTCTGGGTGGTCGCAGCGTTCGCCGGCTGGCGCGGGCTGAGGGGCATCTGGCCCGCGGCGCTGACTGCGGGAGCGGCGTTTGCGATACCGCAGTTTCTCGTCTCGAATCTGCACGGTCCCTGGCTGGTGGACATCGTTTCGGGCGCGTGTTCCATGGTTGCCACGATCGGTCTGCTGCGCTTCTGGCAGCCGAAAGCCCGCTGGCCCTTGGGGACTGAAAGTTCGTCCGTGGAGTCGCCTCCGGAAGGCGTCGCGGTGGAAGCCCCCCCGCACACCCGTCACGGCCGGGGCGCGGTGCTGCGGGCGTGGCTGCCGTGGGCCCTGCTGACGATCTTCCTCCTCGGCTGGGGCACGCCGGGGTTCAGGGCCGCCCTTGATCGAATCGCGCCGGTGCAAATCCATGTGCCGTACCTGCACAACGTCGTGCAGCGCGTGCCGCCGGTGGCGCCGCTCCAGGCCAGGCCCGAAGCCGCCGTGTTCAGTTTCAACTTCTGTCCGGCCACCGGCACCGGCATCCTGGCTGCGGCCATTCTGGCGGGTCTCGTAATGGGGGTGGGGCCGCGTCAGATGCTCCGCACCTACGGGCAGACGATCTGGCGCGTGCGCTACTCGTTGCTGACCATCGCAGGCATGCTGGCGATCGGCAACGTGACCAAATACTCCGGCATCGACGCCACACTGGGGCTCGCGATGGCCCGGACCGGCGGCATGTATCCGTTTTTCGGCACGCTGCTCGGCTGGCTCGGAGTGGCGCTGACCGGCTCCGACACGGCGTCAAACGTCCTGTTCGGCAGCCTGCAGAAGATCACGGCGGAGCAGACGGGCTTCAGCCCGGTGCTTATGGTGGCGGCCAACAGCTCGGGGGGCGTGATGGGCAAGATGGTCGACGCGCAAAGCATCGTGGTGGCCAGCACCGCGACCAACTGGTTCGGTCACGAGGGCCGCATCCTGCGCTTTGTGTTCTGGCATAGCGTGGCGCTGGCCGTGTTGATGGGGGGGCTGGTCTACCTCCAGGCTGTAGTGTGGCCCTTCACCGGTTTGGTGGTGCACTGAAGCGCGACCGGCACGGCTGCCTGCCGCCCAATTTCAGGTTTGCGCTTCGCTGGCGGCCCACGCTTAGTTGGCCGACTTTCGTCCCTCGCTCCTCATGAAGCGCACGCACCATTGCGCCCAGCTCACCGCCGCCGATCTCAGCAAGACGGCGTCGCTTGCCGGTTGGGTGGATTCCATCCGCGACCACGGCGGGATCATCTTTGTCGACCTGCGGGACCGCCAGGGCATCACGCAGGTGAAGTTCGACCCGCAGGACGACGCGGACGTGGGCGCCCGCGCCGCCCAGCTGAAGCCGGAGTCGGTGATCGGCGTCACCGGCAAGGTGGTCCGGCGCCCCGAGGGCACGGTGAACCCGAACCTGCCCACCGGCGAGGTCGAGGTCGACGCGACGGTGCTGGAAATTCACAACCTGTCCGAGACGCCGCCATTCCCGCTCGATGACGAGGGCGGCGACCGGGTCAACGAGGACCTGCGCCTGACCTACCGGTACCTCGACCTGCGCCGGCCGAAGATGCGCCGGAACCTCGAGGTGCGCCACCGCACCACCAAGGCCGTGCGCGACTACTTCGACGCCCTGGGTTTCATCGACGTCGAGACGCCCATCCTGTTCAAGAGCACGCCGGAGGGCGCCCGCGAGTACCTCGTGCCGTCGCGCATCCACCCGGGCGAGTTCTACGCGCTCTCGCAGTCGCCGCAGCAGTTCAAGCAGATCCTGATGGTCGCGGGCGTGGAGCGCTACATCCAGATCGCCCGCTGCTTCCGCGACGAAGACCTCCGCTCCGACCGCCAGATGGAATTCACGCAGATCGACGTCGAAGTGTCGTTCATCGACCGCGAGGGCGTCTACGCGCTCTTCGAGGGCATGCTGAAGAAGATCTGGAAGGACATTCTCGGCGTGGACCTGCCGGTGCCGTTTCCGCGGCTGGCCTTCCGCGAGGCGATGGACCGCTACGGCGTGGACAAACCCGACACGCGGTTCGGCCTCGAGCTGGTCGATTTCACGGAACTGTTCAAGAAATCCGCCTTCAAGGTCTTCGCCTCGACCGCGGCGGGGGGCGGGGCGGTGAAGGCACTCAACGCCAAGGGGCTCGCCGACGTCACCCAGGGCGAGCTTACCAATTTGGAGGAAGCCGCCCGGTCGCTTGGGGCGAAGGGCCTCGCCTTCATCAAGGTCGAGGGCGGCGAGTGGAAATCCCCCATCGTGAAGTTTTTCAGCGCCGCGGAGAAGGCGGAGCTCACGCAGCGGCTCGGCGTCGCGGACGGCGACATCATCTTTTTCGCGGCGGCGCCGTGGGAGAAGGCCTGCGCCATCCTCGGCCGCATCCGCCTGGAGTGCGCGGCGCTGCTGCAGAAACGCGGCCGGCTGGCGATCCCCGCCAACCAGTGGAATTTCCTCTGGGTCGTCGATTTTCCGCTGATGACCTTCGACGAGGAGACCAAGCGCTTTGTGGCCACGCACCATCCGTTCACGGCGCCCGTGCCGGAGGACATTCCGCTGCTCGACACCGATCCGCAGAAGGTCCGCGGCCAGCACTATGATGTCGTGCTCAACGGCATGGAGCTGGGCGGCGGCTCGATCCGCATCCATCAGCCGGCGCTGCAGGAAAAGGTCTTCAAGGACGTGCTCAAGATCCCGGCGGAGGTCGTTGAGAGCCGTTTCGGCTACCTGCTCCGCGCGTTCAAGTACGGGGCGCCGCCGCACGGCGGCATCGCCTTCGGCCTCGACCGCCTGGTCGCGCTGCTCTGCGGCACGACCAGC
>Ga0265322_10000233_pt1 | contig 24079 bp, 35 predicted proteins | sample 41222metaG_FD_193584 | JGI IMG/M metagenome (GOLD analysis project Ga0265322, IMG submission 193584) | Rhizosphere microbial communities from Carex aquatilis grown in University of Washington, Seatle, WA, United States - 4-12-22 metaG | ecosystem: Host-associated > Plants > Roots > Rhizosphere...
TGAAAAAATATCCACATAAAATTGAACCCAAAATATCTCCTTGTTTATTGGCAAGTGGAGTTATATATAGATTAACTTCTGTTGCAACTATTAAAACAAATAAAGAACCAAGTTTTAAAGGTAATATAATTATTCCTTCTGATAAAAAATACTTTTCTACATTAATAACTAATAAAAATCAAAATGATAAACTTTCGGAAAAAACAAGAGATTTAGATAAAGCAATTAAAGTTGCGCAAGATTTAAGTATAGAAAATAATACACCAATACAACTTGATACTTATCATCTACAAAAAGGAGAAATTCGTCCACTTTCTACTTATATTCCACAAGATTTTAATGTTCATAGATGTTTATTAGTTGGAAAACCAAAAGAAGTTTTAATTGAAAATGGACAAATAAGATATTTAACACCAAGAGAATGTTTTAGATTAATGGGTTTCTTGAATGATGAAATAAAATTAGAAGGATTAACAGATACACAAAAATATAAACTTGCTGGAAATGGATGGGATATTAATCTTGTTTCAAAAATATTTAAAAGGATGTTCAAATGAGAATATTAAGTAAAAGCCAAATCAAAACCTTTATGCAATGCCCACGAAAATGGAAATATTATTATATAGATGAAATTCCAAGCATAGCATCACCACAGCAAGACAGAGGAAGTTTGGTTCACAAAAAAATAGAAGAGTTCTATAAGGATATTCCAAATCAAAAATATGATGAAGACCTAAAACATTTCTATGCATTTGAATTGCAAAGATTAAAAGATTGTTCAGATTTAAAATTCTTCTATCCTGTTTTTCAGGAATTAAAAATTACTAACGATAAATTGGGAATGAGAGGAATTATCGATGCTGTTTATCTGAACCACAAAGACCATAAATTAATAATTATCGATTGGAAGACTGGGCATTTTAATATAAATGATTTGGACGATTATAGAATTGAACTTGCAGTTTATAAAGAATTATTAGAGAAAAGCGACAAGATAAAAGATGTAGAAGTTGGTTGGTGGGGTATTTATTTCACAGACCAGAATAAATTATTCTTCGAAGCAGTAGACACAAAATATATAAAAAGGATGTACCAAATAGTAGAGAATATCCGAAAAAAAATAGAGGAAGAAGATTTCCGAAAGAAGCCTTCGTTCTGGTGTCGTTGGTGTCAGTTTAAAGATAAGTGTGGAGGAAACAATGTTAATATTTGAAGCAGGGTTACCAAAAAGAATATTATGTAAAGATAATAAAGAATTTTTAAAAATAGTTAATCTCAATAATGGAAAGAAGAAAGCCATTTATAGAACACTTTATAATTTTGAAAAGATGAATGGTGATATACCAGATTATGATACAGCCAAGATAGATAGAATATTTTGGGATTTTGATGGTGATGGAAGTTGGGAAGAAGCAAACAAACTTCATCAAGAATTAGTTAAAGAAAATCTCAAGCATAAAATTAATTTAAGTGGTGGAGGCTATCATGTTTTCTTATTTACAGATGGTTATTCTCCAAGCAATCCAAAGTCTTGCATTTATAATGCACAAATGCACTTCGTTAAAAAATTAAAATTGAAATGCGACACACAAGTTCTTGGAGATGTTGCTCGTTTATATCGTGTGGAGAACACTTATAATTTAAGGCGAAGAAGATTTTGTATTCCTTTAACACACATAGAATTTGCTTATGGAGATGATTTCTGCAAAGAATTAGCAAAGAAACAACATTTTATAAAAAATAGTTTTATATGTGAAAAGTTGTTGGAATTAAAACAATTTGACTTCCAATCTCGAGATACTCCACAATTTTTAATTGAAAATCTGGAAGGAAGTTCATCAGAAAATATTGTTATAAAAAATCTGCCATTATGCATAGAAGAATTATTAAAGAGAAAAGATTTGACATACAAGCAGAGATATATGGTTATCTTATATTTTAAGGAGAAAGGTTATACCAAAAAAGAAATATTAGAAATTCTAAAACAGCATCTCTCCGAAAAGAAATTTCGTCATTGTATTGTGGAAGAAAAACAACTCCAATATTTATTTGAGAGAGATGATTTATTGTTTCCTGTTTGTGATAAGATAAAAAAAGATGGTTACTGCGTGGAAGGTTGTAAAATAGTTTCCAACCACAATATATATAAATAGCAGGAGATTATATAATTTAATTATTCCAACAAAATATATATGGCATATAGAGGACCCGCATACTTTTATCAGATAAGAAGAACAACAATCAACAATAAAACAGGCGATAGTTTCGCAATTACAATTCCAAGGATTATTGCAGACCAGTTTTCTGGGTGTTATTTTAAATTGACAATAGAACCCAATCGTATAATTTTTGAAAGTGGTTGTAAGCGAGAAGCAGATGAAAGTCTAAACAAATTATTACAAACTTATGATGTTCCTGGAAGAATTTATTCCGAGGATGCACCTGTGAGATTTAATTAATGATAAAAATAGAGTTAGTTGATGGGCAATTTGTTCTTACAAATGATGATACAGAAGTTATTAGAACAAAAAATCATAGAAGAATTTTAAGGGAGGCAAGAAATATTTTTGAGATATGGGTAAGAGAATTAAACAAACGAGGAATGCTGAAATGAATGATATAAATTGGCATATGGAAACTGAAGAGACAGACGATTATATAGAAGAAATGGCTCTCGCAGATTATAATGGATTATCTTTAGGCATTAGTGCAAAGTTTGTTCCAAAGCAACTCTATGGAGAGATAGAAGGATTTATGACAGAACAAAATCTAACAAAAGGAAAATGCAATTTGCTTTTCTGTTATAAGAAAAAATACATAGGCTTTCCAGATGTTGTAGAACCTAAACTACAAAGAGCAACTGGAGAAATGAAAAAAACTTTAGAGCGACTTGCTCATGGAGAAGACTTATGAATATTCTTTGGCTTTCCGATAGTCCTCTTACTGTAACAGGATATGCAACCATAAGTTGGAACATTTGCAATAAACTGGCAGAAGCAGGACACAATGTTTATTTTATTGGACATAATTACATTGGACAAACTATACCTCCTGGATTAGTTTTAAAAGATGGAACCAAATTTAACTTCACTATTCTTGGTGGCTCTCATGTTCCTTATGCTCAAAACTTAATTCAGCCTTACATTAAAAAATATAATATAGATGTATTTGGAATTTTGCTTGATACCTTTATGTGCTACCCATGGCTTTTAAATATGGATTTTTCTCCAGCAAAAACTATCTTCTATTACCCAAGCGATGGTGGTGGAGGACTTCCTCTTGGTTGCGAGAATATTTTAAAGAAAGTAAATTGTCCAGTAGCAATGGCTCGTTATGGGCAAAGACAAGTTAAAGAAATTTATAATATGGATACAGGATATATTCCACATGCAATAGATGTTAAAAATTATTTCCCACTTTCAAAGGAAGCAAAAGAACTGATAAAAACAAAATGGGGTATCCAAGGAAAGTTTGTTGTTGGAGTTGTTCAAAGAAATCAAGGAAGGAAGATGCCAGACAGATTAATAAAGTCCTTTGCTATATTTGCCAAAACACATCCTGATGCAGTTTTACTTATGCACACAGACCCTTATGATGTTGCAGCACCCATCGATATGATGCAAATGATTAACAGATATAAAATAAATAATCGAGTTATCTTTACTGGAATGAGTTTTTATAATGGTTTTGATTATAAAGAAATGAATGAAGTCTACAATGCTATGGATGTATTTTATCTAACAACTTCAGGAGAGGGCTTCGGCATTCCAATTATTGAGGCTATGGCTTGTGGAGTTCCTTGCGTTGTAACTGATTATACTACTACTCAAGAACTTCTTGTTGAGGATGGAGTTTGTGGGATACCTGTAAAACTTGCAGCAGAATTAACAGGCTCTTGGAATGTGGAGAGAGCAATTATGTGTGATGAAGATGGTGCTGGAGGATTAGATATATTATATAAAAATCCAGAAATGCGAGAAGACATGGGAAAGGTTGGGATTAAGAAAGCAAATGAACTTTACAATTGGGATAGAATTGGACAGGAATGGAATAAACTTGTAGGAGAATTATTTAAATGAACTACATAATGTCGGGAAGCAAAGGATTAATTGGTGAGAAATTAAAAGAGAGATTAGATAAAATGGGTGCTCATTGTACAATGGAGATAGACCAAAGGCTGGGAAGCAATATCTTGAATTTAAATTCTTACCAATTAACTCCAACAACACAGCATACAGATATCTTCTTCCATCTTGGAGCATTCTGTAAAATAAATGAAACTATTAAAAATCCTGAACTTGCACATCTAAATAATGCAGATGGAACCTTCCAATGTTTAGAATTTTGTAGAAAGAACGATATAAAGTTTTTTGTTTATATGTCTTCATCACGAACATTATCTCCAGAAGAAAATCCTTATACAGCAAGTAAGAAGTATGGAGAAGCGCTTTGCGAAGCATATCGCCAGTGCTATGGAATTAATTATCTTATAATTCGTCCTTCTACAGTTTATGGTGAACATCATGACTTAACAACAAGACTTATCACAAAGTGGGTGATTAATGCTTTGAAACACGAACCACTTATAATATATGGTGATAAAAACAAAACACTTGACTTCACCCATGTTGATGATTTTGTAGAAGGAGTTGTAATATTATTAAAGAATTTAAGAACAACAAAGAATAGAGCCTTTGATATTTGTGGAGATGATTGTAGGAAGTTGGTTGATGTTACAGAATTAATTTATAATGAAGTAATAGAACAAACAGGAGAATGTAGTATGATAGTTAAATTAAAAAGTCCCGAAATAGCACAACCTCAAAATGTAAAAATTGATATTTCAAAATTAAAACAATTTGGTTATAAACCAAAAATAAAATTAGAAGAAGGAATAGCAAAACTTGTTCACTTTTATTTAACTGATGGGAGGAAATGGATATGTTGAAAATAGAATGGGATGGATTGCAAGGAAATTTTACTTTAACAAATGACTATACATTTATTATTGCTACAAAAAATCCAAAGAGAATTATAAGAGAGGCAAATGTAATAATGGAAGATTGGACAAAACAATTAGCAAAAAGAGGATTGATATAATGGAACAAAAATTAGTAGTAGTTATTATGGGACCAGGAAAACAACATTTCGCTGAAATGTGTTTAGATAGTGTTAAAGATGCAGATACAATTTTATATTATACAAGTGCAGATAGATTACCAATATGGAATATGAATGTAGATACAAATCCATTTATAGATATCCATTATCCCGGAACTGAAAAAGAAATATTAATTATGAAAAATGAATGGGATGATGGAGATAAAGCAACAAATGGGAAGTGTAGACAAAAATATTTAGAATGTCTCAAAGAAACTTATCCAGATGATTGGTGTCTTGTTTTAGATGAAGACGAACTTGTAGAAGACTTATCAAAGATAAAAACATTTATACAAACTGCAACTCCTGGAATTTATAATGTTAAGATGCGACACTTCATTGGAGACATAGGACACGAAGATGCAACAAGACCAGTTCATGTTGTTCCTGGAAGACTGTTTAAGATATCAGAAGCAAAAGGATATCCACTTCATAGTCATCCAGTATTGGAAGGAGAATTAAAAGGTGCTTGTTTAGATACTTGTATTTGGCATCTTGGACATTTGCCAATTGAGTATATGGATTATATTTTAAAGAGATATAAACAACATTCTGAAGATAGTATTATTCATACTCCAGAGTTTTTAAAGCAATGGAAGATGGCACATTTGTTAGGAGTGTATCCAAAGAGGGATGTTAATCCTGTAGAACTTCCAAAGCAGATTTGTGATAGATATGAAATAGATAAAGATGAATTTTATTTTGCTAATAGGCAAACAATTGAAACTAAACATTTTATAATGATGTATCAATGGTTAGAATATTTTAATCCTAAATCTATACTTGATTTAGGGTGTGGAGTTGGATTATATGGATATGCTTTGAAAATGTTAAATAATAATATTTTATATAAAGGAGTTGAAAGAAGTATTTATGCTGTTAATTTAGGTAAAACATTAGATTTAGTAATGGGAGATATAACAAAAGAAATTACAGAAAGAGGATTTGATTTAGTTTTATGTCTTGATGTTTTAGAACATTTAAAATATGAAGATTTAGATAATGCTTTAAATGGAATTAAATTGTGTGGAAAACAATTCTTATTTTCAATTCCATTCCTTGGCGACCCAAACTTGGAAGCAGATAGCACACACATTATAAAAGAAACAAAAGAATGGTGGGTAGAAAAACTTTCACAATATTTTAATATAAAAGATGCACCAAAAGAATGGTTATTTGCAAATCAATTATTAATTGGGGAGAGACATGCCTAAAGGAATTTATATTAGAAATGAATTTATGAAAACTGGTAAATATATTAGAAGTGAAATTCATAAGAAACAAATAAGTAAAACATTATCTGGAAGAAAATTATCTAAAAAAACAAAAAATAAAATGAGAAAAGCACGGCTTGGAATACCATCAGGAATGTTAGGAAAAAAACAAACAAAGGAGACAATCGAAAAAAGAAAAGAAACATTTAAGAAAAGAAAAGTAAATCAAGGAAATAAAAATGGTAGATGGAATGGTGGAACATCTTTTTTACCCTATTCTATTAATTGGACAGAAACTTTAAAAAGAGCAATTAGAGAAAGGAACAATTATATTTGTCAGATATGTAGCCAATATGGATATGATGTTCATCATATAGACTATAATAAATTAAATTGTAATATTAAAAATCTTATAACACTTTGTAGAAGTTGTCATATTAAAACAAATCATAATAGAGAATATTGGATTAAATATTTTAAAGGAGAAAAGAAATGAAAGTTGTTGCTACATCGGGATACTACGACCCAATACATATCGGACATATAGAATGTTTGGAGAAAGCAAAGGCACTTGGAGATAAACTTGTAGTAATAGTTAACAATGATGAACAAGCAAAAATGAAAAAAGGGACATCATTTATGTCGCAGGAAGATAGATTAAGGATTGTTATGTCTTTAAAGTGTGTTGATGATGCAATTATAGCAGTTGATAAAGATGGAAGAGTTTGTGAAACAATAAAACTAATCAAACCAAATATATTTGCAAAAGGTGGAGATAGATTAGCAGGAGAGATAGCAGAGCAAGAAGTTTGTGATAGTATTGGATGTGAAGTTGTTTGTGGACTTGGAGATAAGATAAGAAGTAGTAGTGAATTAATAAATAAAAATCAAAGAAAGTATATGCCAACAATTGCTCAATTGATAGATAGATTAAGTATAGTAAATTTAAAATCAATCAAAGTTCCAGAACACAAAGAAGCATATGAAAAAGAAGCCCACGAGATTATGAATGACTTAGATTTGTTGTTGGGAAAAGATAAAGGACAATTCGTTAGAGCAATTCAAGTTAATACATTAGCAAACGAAACTATCTGGAACAATGAAGCAGATGCAAGAGCAGGTGGAACAGAACAAGATAAATTATTAAAGTTTACTCATACTGTTAATGGTGTTAGAAATATGGCAATGAATGTTATAAGTAGTTTAACTGGAGAAAGAAAAGAATTAAAATTAGATTGTCTTGCTGCAGAAATTTGTAAGGATAGAGGTTATGACTTTGGAGGAATATTTAATGGATAAACAATTTAAAGGAAAGATAATAATTAAAAATAAACAAAGACAGAAAGAATTTGAGAAATTAAATAATTATGTAAATTGGACTTCAAATTATTATAGAAGTTTATATGATAAATATTGTATAAAACAAGACGAAATAAAAAATAAAATTAAAGAAGATAATAAGGATTTTGAAATAGAATTTATAATTGAGGAAATAAAATGAAACAATTCACAAAAGAAGATTTAATTAACTTTGAAAAAGAAGTAATAGCAAAATTCAAAGAAGGTAATACATATGGACCAGTTCATTTAAGTGGTGGGAATGAAGAACAACTCTTGGAGATATTTAAAAAAATTAAACCACAAGACTGGGTGTTCTCAACACATAGAAGTCATTATCACGCATTATTAAAATCAGGAGATAGAGAATGGCTTATGAATGAAATTATTGTTAAGGCAAATTCAAGTCATATTAATTCAAAAAAATATAAAATATTTACAAGTGCTATTGTTGGTGGGATTATTCCAATTGCTTTAGGAACAGCATTAGGAATTAAAAGAAAAGAAAAGAAATATAATTATATAGATACAGAACATGTCTGGTGTTTTGTTGGAGATATGGCTTCAGAGATGGGATGCTTTGCAGAAGCAATTAAATTTGCTTACGGAGAAAAATTACCTATAACATTTATAATTGAAGACAATCAACTTGGATGTAATACACCAACGAGAGAAGTTTGGAAAAAAAGTTGTTGTGAAATATTAGATGATGATAAATTTAATCCTCCAAAAATTATTTATTATAAATATAAAAGATACTACCCACACTACGGAATTGGAGAATTTGTAACATTCAAGAAAGGAAACATAAAAAGCAAAGGAGATTATCAAGCATATAAAGTAGAAGGAAATTGGGAAATAAACACAAAGACAAATCAGGTTAGAAATCATTGGACAAAGGAAATTTTAAAATGAATAACATTAAGTACCAAGAAAATTTATGTAAGGCAATGAATATGTTAGCAAAAGAAAAGAAAACAATCTTCCTTGGACAAACAATAGTTTATGGTGGTTCACCAATGTTCAATTCAACAAAGAATGTTTCAAAAGAAAAGAAAATGGAGATGCCTGTCTTCGAAGATACTCAGATGGGAATGTCAATTGGTTTAGCATTAGAAGGATTTATTCCTGTTAGTATATTTCCAAGAATTGATTTTCTTATATGTGCTACTAATCAACTTGTAAATCATTTAGACAAGGTAGAAGAGATGAGCAAAGGAGAATTTAAGCCTGGAGTTATTATTAGAACACAACTTGGAAATACAAAACCACTTTATCCAGGATGTCAGCATTGTGGAGATTATAGTATGGGATTAAAGAAGATGTTGAAACATGTTTTATTCTTTAGACCAAAAACACCAGAAGCAGTATTGCACGATTATGGAATGGCATTAGTCGCAGCAAGAAATGGAATATCATCTTTAATAATTGAAAGTCCAAGTGGAGTGTGGAAAGCATGATAGTTAAATGGAAATGTCCTAATTGTGGAAAAGGAGATAAGATTACTGAAGGACAAAGAGAACATGGGATAGCAGTTTGTATGTGTGGGAAATGTTATTGTAATTATACAATACTACTTGAAAATAAAGACTGGGAAATAGTTATAAGAAAGAAAAAATGAAAGGCGTTCAAATAATAAAAGCAAAGATGGTTTCCGATGATGCAAGGAGAACAATATTTGAAATCTTCAATGGACAAACAGCGATAAGGAATTTAAAAATATTAGTAGTTAAAAATAGCGAAGAACCAATGGGAAATCACTGGCATCCTTATGGCGAAGTTATGTTTGTTATGAAAGGAAGCGCAGATTATAGAATGAAGAATTTAGATACAGGAGAGCAGGAAGATTTCTATTTACAGGAAGGAGATGTTGTATTTCGAACAGCAAGGATAGTTCATGGTGGTTGGTTTGAGAAAGGAAGTATAATTATTGATGCAGCATGTGAACCTTATATCTCTGCAGATTTTAACGATATATATGAAAATATTTTACACGAGGAGAAAAATGAATAACGACTTATGGTATTTTGCACATCCTTATACTGCACCAACTTCAGAAGAAAGAATATCAAACTTCAGTAATGCTTGTTTTAGAACTGCTCAATTATTATATAAAGGATATAATGTTTTTTCTCCAATAGCACATAGTCATCTGGTTGATAATTATCTCCAAAAATTTAATTGGATAGAATTTGATAATTTAGTAATTGCTAAAACAGATTTCAAAGGAATAATACTCGCACCAAAGTGGGAAACTTCTAAAGGATGTATCGGAGAAAAAGAAATATTTGAAAGCAAAGGATTGGAGGTTTTGTTATATACAAATATTATGAAATGATTAAAAATCTTATTACTGGTCCAGGATTTGTAGCAAGTCATCTTGCAGATTTACTACTTGAAAAAGGAGAAGATGTTTATGTCACATATCGATGGACAGACAATCAAGATAGTTTCAAACATATAAAAGATAAAGTTCACTGGTGCTTAATGGATTTGAATGATTTGAGTAGTTGTATAAAAGTAGTTGATGAAGTTAAACCAGATTATATATTTCATCTTGGTGCTCAGAGTTATCCAAGTGCAAGTTTTGTTTATCCAGAAGAAACAATAAGGACAAATACTTTGGGAACTTTAAATTTGTTGGAAGCAATCAGAATTGTTATGAAAATGGATGAAGCAGACCCAGAATTTGATTATGAAACAAAAACAATAAGAGAATTTAATCCAGTAGTTCATATCTGCTCATCATCAGAAGTTTATGGACTTGTGAAAAAAGAAGATGTTCCAATAAAAGAAACGCAAGCATTTAATCCTGCTAATCCTTATGCAGTTGGAAAAGTTGGAGAAGATATGATAGCATTAATGTATTGGACAAATTATGGAATTAAAACTATTAGAACAAGGATGTTCACGCATACAGGTCCAAGAAGAACTATGATGAGTGCTGAATGTAATTTTGCAAAACAAATTGCAGAGTTTGAGAAATGTTGGAATAATTCTTCTGATGAATTTAAATATGATATATTTAATTTTCCCCTTAAGCATGGCAATCTTGATAGTATTAGAACTTGGGCAGATGTTAGAGATGCAGTTAAGGCATACTATATTTTAGTTAGAAAGGGAGTTCCTGGAGAAGTTTATAATATTGGAGGGACAACAACAAAAACCATAGGAGAATGTTTAGATTATCTTATATCATTAAGTACTATTAAAGGACATTTATGGAAACAACTTGATACAAGTTTACTTCGTCCTTACGATGTCACACTTCAAATTCCAGATTGTTCAAAGTTTATGAACCTAACAGGGTGGAAACCTGAAATTCCTTTTGAGCAAACAATGCAAGATTTATTAAATTGGTGGAGAGAAAATGTGCGAACATAATTGGCATTTTGTAACAATGTGCAGATTTATTGGAGAACCTCGTTCAATGATGAATATTGCAAAATTTATTTGTGATAAGTGTGGAGAAACTAAATATAAAGAGAGCAACGAATGAAAACTAATTTTATAATACCAAGTTGGAGTTACTGGAAAGAACCAACCAGAGCACAACCATTAACTCAATTGTATCTCGCAACAATATTACAAGAAAAAGGAATAACAACAAAGATAACAGATTTGCGTGGAGAGCATCCAGATAAAATAACAAAAGCAGATATATATTTCTATACTGTTGCTTCTCCAGATTATGTTGAAGTAAAAGGAATAGTAGAAAAATTAAGAACCAAATTTCCAAAGGCACAACATGTCGCAGGTGGACCACATGCAACATTGATGACAGATGAATGCCTTTCAACTTTTGATAGTGTCGTTGTTGGAAGAGGAGAAAATGCGTTGGTTAAAATAGTTGAAGACTTTCCAGACTTGTCTCCAGTATATTCTATTCCAGTTGATTATAACACACAAGCATTTCCATTTCCAAGAAGAGAATTTATAAAATCGGACAGAATAGTTACAAGTCTTTTCAAAACAGAAGATGTTCCAAGCACCACTGTTTTGTTTTCACATGGCTGTCCTTTCAATTGTGGTTTTTGTGCAAATTATAATAGAGATAGAATAACAAGAAGAAGTAATGAAGAAATATCAGAGGAGATAGAATATCTTATAAAGAATTATCACATAAAAGGATTATCTCTCCAAGATGAAATCTGCATACCAATGTCATATGATAAAGCAAAAGAGTGGGCAGATAATATAGGAAAGTATAATTTGAAGTGGAGAGGACAAATCAGAGCAGGTATTGATAGTAGAATTATAAAACTTGCAAAACAAAGTGGGTGTGTAGAGTTATCATTTGGTTTAGAAAGCGTTTCTCCAAGAGTTTTAAAATTAATGGATAAAAAAATTAAGATAGATGATGTTGTTAAGACTATGAAAGATTGTCAAGAGAATGGAATTAAAACTCGCTTATATCTTATCAATGGTTTGCCTCATGAACCAAAAGATATTGTTGCAAGAACAAAAGCATTCATAACAGAATATAAACCAGATATTGTTTTGTTATCTTCTCTCCAACCATATCCTGGAAGTGATATATTCCTTTATCCTGAAAAGTATGATATAAAATTCATTGATAAGCATTGGGAGAATTATAATCATTTGCGTTGCAGATTTGCAGATAGTCAGGATAGTTTAGAAGATACAGTGCCATTTGAATATAAAGAAGGCAAAGGATTTACGAAGCAACAGATATATGATAACTTAATAAATTTACAGACATTCTTAATTGATAGGAGATTGAATAAATGATAATTGGAATACCTGTCTATAATAATTTAAATGGATTAAAATATTGCTTTTATAGTTTTTTAAATTCAACAATGGTTAGAGAAAAAATAATTCTTCTTGAAAGTGGAAGCACTGATGGTAGCGCAGAGTTCTGCGATGAGTTAGCAAAGTTTTATGATTTTGTAGAAATAATACATACTCCAAAAGAAGGACCATTAAAAGCCTACAATAGATTATTTGCAATAGCAAAGGAAAGACAGCAGGATTTATTTTTAACACAAACCGATGTTATCTTTCCTCGAAGATATAATATGGACTGGTTACAAGAAATGAAAAGAATATCTGAAGAAAGAAAAGATTGTGGATTTGTAACTTGTTATGGAGGAGGAAACTTTTCAGGACCAGATTTTATAGAAGGATTTTTTTGGGTTGGTGCTTGGTGTACTTATGTCTCTTATCGAACAATAGAAAAGATTGGAGGATATGATGAAAACATTCCATTGGGTTGGGGCGTAGATATTGATTATAGTTATGCAGCAAACAAAGAAAATTTAATAGTTTATACAACTAATTATTGGGTAGACCATTATCCTGATTATATCAAAGGACACGAACATGAAAAAGTAGATAATTTTGGAGAACAAGTTGAAGAGGCTTTCCGATATATGAGAGAGAAATGGAAAGTAGGAGAATATGCAAAATGAGTTGGACAGATAAACAAGCAGTAGTAGTTATAAAATATCTACGAGATAAATATAAAGTAAAAACTTTAGTAGAGACAGGAACCTTTAAAGGTATTAATGCCGAACTTCATGCAAAGAATTTTGAATATGTATTTACTTGTGAAAAAATAAAAGAATATTTCTTGGCTGCAACACAAAGATTAAGAGGATATACAAATGTTTATCTCTGCAATAAGGATAGCAAGTTATTTTTAAAACAATTTAATGAAATGGAAGAGCCTGTAATATTCTATCTTGATGCACATTTCTATGATGCTAAACTTCCCAAGAGCAAAAGATTTGCAGTTCTTGATGAATTGAAATCTATTAAAGGTAGGAAGGACAGTATAATTGTTATTCATGACTTCGACAATAATCTTGGACATATTACCTATGATGGACAACCATTAAATTTGGAATTAATAAGTAAGGAGTTATTTGCAGTTAATCCTATGTTTTACCTTTATACAAATGAACTTTCAAGTTGCAATCCTGTCTCGTTAAATTATAAAGACATTTTAGATAGTGGATTAAATCTTGACGAGGAAACAGTAGACAACATCAATTATGCTTGGACAGAACCTCGTTTAACTTATCGTGGAATACTTTATTGTCTTCCAACTAAATTATCAAATAAAGAAATGAAATCATTAGGATTAAAACAATGCAATTAAATCTCGAAGGAAAAACAGCACTTATAACTGGGGGAAGCAGAGGAATTGGATTAGCAATTAGAAGAGCATTAGAAGATGAAGGTGTCAAGGTTGTAAGCATTTCCAAGAGTGAAGGTATGGACTTAACAGATAAATATACACTTGGTACTGTTAGTGGATTTGAAAACTATGATATACTCATAAACAATATTGGTGGATGTGGAACAAGTCATGATAATGATTTAATAATGATGAAGAATTATGGCATTATGGAAAAGATGATAACTAATTATCTTTCCCACGAAAGAGAGTGGGGAAGGATAATAACTATCTCCAGCATATTTGGTTTGGAGAAAGGAAACAATCCTGGATTTACTGCTGCAAAATCTGCACAGATAGCCTATATGAAATCTCTCGCAGGAAAATATAGAGGAATAACCTTTAACACTATATGTCCTGGATGTATTAATACTAAACCTTCAATAAAAGAATACGCAGAAAAGAACGATATGAAATTGGGAGAACCAAAAGATATTGCACAGATAGTTGTATTCCTTTGCAGTGATTTAGCAAAGCATATTGATGGAGCAGTTATATCAGTGGATGGAGGAGATAGTCATAGTTTCTAATGCCAAAAACAATAACAACTAAAAAAGAACTTCGTGATTTAGACGAAGCCTGGAAGAAGCGAGTTAAAGAGAGAGATAACTTTACTTGTCAGATTTGTAAGAAAAAAGTTACAGGAAGGAATTGTCAAGCACATCATATTATTCCAAGACAATGTAGAACTTGTAGATGGGATATTGATAATGGAATAACACTTTGCTATCAGCATCACAAGGTTCATGTTCATAGTCCACACATGAGTGCTATATGGTTTACATTTTGGTTGAAGACAAACAAATATCCACAATTCAAATATATAATAACTAAACTTGGAGAATTAGAAAAGAAATGAAAGACATTGCATTAATAATTCCAAATAATCCTTTTCTAACAAATGAAAAAGTATTTCCAAACATTGGAGTTCTTCGAGTTGCTACTCAACTTCGCAATGAAGGAAAGTCAGTAGATGTTCTGGATTTTGCAGGAAGAACACCACAAGAGATAATGCAATATGCATATAGGTATAAAACATTTGGATTTAGTTCTACTACTCCGCAGTTTCCTTATGTTATGAAGATGTTTAAATTATTGAAACAAATGAACCCAGATGCCAAAACAATACTTGGAGGAGCCCATGCGAGTGCATTATATCAATTGCGAGAGAAAGGTGTAAAGGATATTAATATTGATGACTTGGAAGTATTTAATACTATATTTGCAGGAGAAGGTGAAGACACAAAGAACATATTTAAACCTGGATGGCAGAAAGGAGATTTAATAAAAGATTTAGATACTATGCCAATTCCTGATAGAGACTTCATAGACATAAAGAGTTATAAATACAAATTAAATGGAATAGATACTACTTGCATTACAACGCAGAGAGGCTGTCCTCATCAATGTGCATTTTGTTCTGGGAGAGATGTTGAAATGTATAATAAAGTTCGTTACCATTCTCCAGAGAGGGTTCTCCAAGAGATGGATGAGTTAAATAAGAAATATGGTTATACAAGTTTTATGTGGTATGATGATGAAATAAATTTAAATATTGGAAGATTAGAAAAATTATGCGAAGCATTAGCAACTCGTCCTTATCAGCACAGAGGATTTATCCGAAGCGATATGATAGTTAAGCATCCTGAAAGTGTTAAGTGGATGAAGAATGCTGGTTTCGTCAAACTTTGCGCAGGAGTAGAAAGTGGTTCAGATAGAATGCTGGAAGCAATAAATAAACATACTACAGTAGAAATGAACTCAAAAGCAAGAGATTTAATTTGGGATGGAGGAATACATTATGAAGCATTTATGTTACTTGGACATCCAGATGAAACTCCAACAGATGTACAAATGTCAGAACAATGGCTTGTAGATAACGAACCAGATGACTTCGATTTAAATATTATAACTCCATATCCTGGAAGTAAGATGTATGATGATGCAATTCCATCAACAAAGTTCCCTGATTACGCTTGGGAATATCATGGAATGTATTTCAATAAACCAAGATATTCATTGGAAGATAGTTATTATAAAGGATTAAATATGCAAAGCCACAGCAATATTAGAACAAATAAATTGACAAACTCACAACTAAAAGCACTACGAGATAAGATAGATGGAGATGTTAAACATTATCTGGAATTGAGAAAAGTGGAGGGCTTCTTTAATTAAAATGCATAAAGTAGATATAATGGTTTGCACAAAGGATAGACCAACAGAAATAGCATTGCTTCTTCAAAGTCTCCGAATGCAAACTTTCACCAATTGGGATTTATATATCTACGATGATAGAGGTGGTGTTCCAATTCAAAATATTTATTTTGTTCAGACAGTTATAAGTAGATTAAAATTAGATAATCATGTAGTAACAATATGGAGAAATGAAATTCCTTATGGTGTTACAAGACTACGAAGAATGATGGTTGATAAAATCATGGAAGTAGGTAATGGAGATTGCATATTAAGACTTGATGATGATAATCTCTTGGAACCAGATTATATAGAAAGGCTTGTTAAATGTCTTGATGAAGGCTATGATATTGCAAGTGGACTTGTTCCTCATTGCTCTGCTCCATTTATAAAACGAGATATAAGTTTTGTTAAGCCCTTTATAAGTGATGTTAGATTAAATGAGAAAGGAGAAATAATATATTTTGGAGACGACTGTGGTTGCGAATATCTCCAAAAGGAAATTATTCCAAGTCCAAACTTCCGAAGCATGGCTCTGATTAAAAAAACAGTACATGAAAAAGTTAAATACGAAGACAACTTGGGCTTCTGTAGTTACAGAGAAGAACAATTCTTTTCTTTCCGAGCAATACTGGAAGGCTTTAAGATTTGTGTCGATACTGGAGCAATAGCATATCATCTTAATTGCCCAAGTGGTGGAGAAAGAACACAGAATTATTATAGTGGATTACAGACAAATCACGAATTATTAAATAGATTTTGTCAAAGAACATTCGCAGAAAAAGGAGACTTCCTGGAAAATTATAGGAAACAATTCAAATGAAAAGATGTTTAAAGTGTAAGAAGTGTAGGAAGGTTTTAAGAAATACAAATAAATCAGGCTTATGTAGTTATCACTATGTAAGAAATTGGAAGGAGAACCACAAAAAATGAAGATTGGATTTATCGGACAAGGATGGATAGGAAAGAATTATGCAGATGATTTTGAAGATAGAGGATTTGAAATTATTAGATATGATATTGATAAATATAAAAGAAATAAAGCTAAGATAAAAGATTGTTATATTGTTTTTATAGCTGTCCCAACACCAAGTATATCTAAACACCCAAAGAGTTATGTAGAAGTAGATAATAGTGCTTTGATAAGTGCTTTAGAATGTACCAAAAAAGGACAAATAATAGTTATAAAGTCTACAGTTATGCTTGGAACAACAAATAGAATGCAAGAAATATATCCAGATAGATATATACTTCATAGTCCAGAATTATTAACTGAAGCAACAGCACGATTTGATGTCTCTAATCCGATGATGAATATTATTGGAACAACAAGTATATCAAAGAATGTAGCAGGAAAAGTTATGAGAATATTACCTTGTGCTCCATTTGAAGAAATAGTTGATTGTAAAGAAAGTGAATTTGTAAAATATATGATTAATTGTTGGTTCTATATGAAAGTATTAACGATGAATATGTTTTATGATGTAGCGAAAACGAATGATTTAGATTATGATAAATTAATATATATCATGGGAGCAGATAAAAGAGTTGGTAAAACACATCTCCAAGCAAATCATAAAAGTGGTAGAGGTGCAGGTGGACATTGTTTTATAAAAGATTTTGCAGCTTTTAGAAGTTTATATGCAAAAACTACTCGTAATTATTTAGGAGATAAATTATTACATGAAGCAGAAGAATATAATAAATTTTTATTAAAAACTACAGGAAAAGATTTAGATTTACTAAAAGGAGTTTACGAATGCGAATAAATGTAATTGGTCCAATATTTGGAACAACAGGTTATGATAGTCATTGTAGAGGATTAATAAATTCTTTATATAAAGTATCTGATGTAAAATTATCTACACAATTATTTCAAGGATGGGAAAGATTAGTTAATGATGCTGAATTAGATATGATAACAAAACCAAATAAAGAGAATGATACAAATTTGATTATAACAACTCCGCACAATTGGAAGTTATTTTTAGGAACAGGAATTAATATTGGTTATTGTGTTTGGGAAGGAAGTAAAGTTCCAGTAAGTTATATTGATGAGATGTTAAATCCTAAAATTGATTATATATTTGTTCCAAGTGAACATACAAGAGATGCAATAATTAATACTTGGGATACAAGTGGATATGATAACACACAAGGAGATAAATATCAAGATTTATATGATAAAATAAAAGTAATTCCACATGGTGTAGATTTCTCTTTATTTAAATCATTAGAAAAGAAACATGATAAATTTACATTTATTTGTAATAAGGGCTGGAGAGGGACAAGTTGGGATAGAGGAGGAGTTCAATATCTCCTAAAAGCATTCAACGAAGAATTTTCAAAAGAAGATAAGGTTCAATTATTAATAAAACTTAATCAGGCTTATATAAACCCACAGGTATTACAGCAATCTATTCTTAACTTAAAACTTATGGGAGACAGAGCCGAATTTAAGATATTTATGGATAGTGTTCCACAAAACAAACTTTGGGAGTTCTATAACATGGGAGACACTTACATTTGTCCTACGAGGTCGGAGGCGTTCGATTTAGGTTCGGCTGAAGCAATGGCTTGTGGATTACCAGTTGTTGCTACAGGCTTTGGAGGACAAATAGAGCATATGAACAAGGAAAATTCCTTACTTTGCGATTATAAGTTAGAAGTTGTTAAAGATGATATAATGTACGAAGGAATTGAGTGGGCAAATATAGATATCCAAGACTTACGAAAGAAGATGCGATGGTGTTATGAACACCAAGATGAAGTTAAAAAGATGGGTGAAAAGGCATTAGAGTTTATAAAAGACTTCACTTGGGACAATTCAGCCAAGCAAATTCTTGGAATTCTTTCTTCTTCTTAAATAAAGAATAGTTGCTAAACAACCAACAGCACAACCTAAAGAATATATAGCCATTCCAAGAAGTCCATCAAACTTTATAATATAATACATAACTCCAAGTTGAAAAAAAGTTGATATAAAACTAATCAAAGAAGCATGGTAAGGGAGCAACTTTCCTACACATAAGTAATAGAGAGTTATTAATATATCTGTCAAAATTCCTGCTACGAGATATAATAGTATGTTCATCCTTATCACCTGGTGGTTCGTCTTCTGTTTGCTTCATCTTAATAAGCAGGATAAAACTCTGGTTTAATCCTACTAATTCCTTCCTTTGTAACTTCTGCCTCTATCACCCAGAAACCTTTATGAGCCGAAGTGTTTTGTCCTCGCATAAAAGGAGTTTGAGATTGGAGACAGCCTGTTTGAAATATATGAACATTTCTATAAAACAAATATTCTGCCTTATGGAAATGCCCAACTAAAAGGACAGAAGGTTTAGTTCCACCTTCTATTGCCTCTGTTATTTTTTGTGGCTTATAAGATATTGCATAGGCTGTTCCTCCATCTGGATGGAGAACCTCTATGCTTTGATTGAATGGAAGTTTAATTGTTCCATGTCCTTGTCCTAAATAATGTGAATTTGGAAGTTCCTTTTGTATCTTTTTTCCAATATCAAATCCTGCCAATTTAAAGAAAGTATTAGTCTCGTGATTTCCTGTAATGAAATACAAAGGACTTTTAATCTGTTTCAATTCTTTTATAACATAATCTGTTTGAGCATCTCCACCAACATGAGTTAATTCAAATATGCTTCCTTGTCTCTTACCTTCATAATGCCCTTCACATAAGTCTCCAGAATGAATTACGAAGTCTACATGCTTTTTATTGAAGGTTTGTGCTGCAAATTTCATTAATTTTGCATCATAACAATTGTGCCCACAATGTCCATCTCCTATGACACCAAACAAAACTTTCTGTCCTTTAAAGGTATATGGTTTTCCAGAAGTAGAATTTGTATTTTTAACACTTAATATATTTTTAATCTCCATTTTGGAGAGGTTAGACTTTCGTAGAATATCTAAAATTTCTTTCTCATCTAAAGTAACTTTTTTTTCTAATCCCATATCTTCACAAGTAATACAGATAAAGCCTTCTTCCTTATCTTTGTGAGAAGTTCTTCTTCCACAGTTCCAGCAATATCCTCTTTCATAAGTCATTCTTTATTTTTAAATTTAATGTTTTAAATTATATTAATTATATTGAACTACAATTTTTCTAATTAAATTGACAAGACCAGAATTAACTGCAAATTGTGCTGCTGTTCCTAACCATCCAAGATTTGGAACTCCAACCAAAGTTTCTAAATATGTTAATGTCCCACCTATTAAAGCAATTACAAAACCAATTCCAACCTTTTTCCAAGTAGTAGCATCTATTGTTCCTCTTGGTTTAATTGGTATGGATGTAGGAACAACTGGTGTTTCTACTATTGGTACTGGTACTTCAACTGGTGTATCTGTACTTGCAACTACGCTTGTATCTTCTACCATTTCTTTTCCTCCTTATTATATATACGAAAAATTAAAAAATAAAAAAAATAAAAAATAACTCCTACTACTTATTCTTGAACTACATCTATGCTTTCGAAACTAACGAACTTGTTGTTATCGAAATTCAAAAATGCATCGTAAGTGTACTTGTTATCGCTGGTGTCCTTGAAAGTTCCTGTTACTTCTGTAGAAGCAGATTGATGTCCGAAATTTATATCGGTTACAGCAATTTGGTCTGCATTGTCATTAACCTTTAAATTCTTAATGTCCGAGACACTCAAAGCACTGTTATCGCTAACATATTGCTTGAAGTCAGAAGTTTTCACTTGATTAACCGATAAGGATTGCAATTCATTTACGAATACAACTCTATCAGTAATTTGTGCTATTTGAGAACTATCCAAGTTATTAACTAAAGCACCCATAGTATCTGGATTATCTCCATTATTATAGATGAATTGTTCTACTGTAGCCAAATTCCCATTATCTGTAGGAACATCTTTAGTTACTGTTGGTCCAGGAACATCTTTAGTTATTGTAACAGGAGATATATAATGTCCTGCGAAGCCTGCAGCAACTAACAAGATTGCGCCAACAACAACTGCACCAACTTTTTTCAAAGTTGAACTATTGTTTGCCATTGTATTTTAACCTCCTTATCATTGTATAAATATAAGAATGTTTCACATAATCTCCTGGATTTTATTATTTATATATATTGTGTTTGTCATCTATTTTGATATATAGAAAGTATATATTAAAGACATTAATAAACTTGTAATAATTGCTGGAATAATATCTCTTGGGTGTTTTAAAACCTCTAAAATTCTATTCTTCCAAACATATTTCCAACCTTCTTTGTTCTTTGGAAATCCCCACTCTCTTTTAAAAAGATTAATTATAAAGAAATTTCCTTTTATGGTAGTCCATTCTGGGCTATCTGGTATCCAACAAATGTTGTCAACACACATAGCAAACATTATTAGGATATAGTTTATTAACCAATCAACTATAAATATCATTTTAAGTTAGGGAATAAAATCCTGCATATTCATATACTTTTGGTAATTCAGTATTAGTTCCTGAAAAATCAAATCTAATTATAAAAGATGTTCCATCTGTTCCTACTGCTGCATAACTATCTTGAGTAATTACTGTATAATGTCCACCATTATCTGCTGAAAAATTGGTTACAGGTTTATTTGTAGTTGAACCATTCCAAGTCAAAAAAAGATTATTGACATTACCTGTAGTAGCTACAACATTTGTTACTGCCAAGTACTTTGCTGCGCTTCCCTCTGCTGAACCTTTAACATATACTATAGGATAAATTTGAACTGTCTGACTATCATCTCCTCCAGTTGAGTTTTGTGCTCTTCCTCTTAAATGCCATGTAGTTCCACTTAATGTGCTTGTATCTACATTACTCGGACCAGAACCTGGATAAGAACTTGTTATATCATAAACTGCGCAATTATTTGTAGTAAAGACTAATCTATATGTCTTTGTTATTGATGGATTACCTCCAGGACTAACTACACTATCTAAAGTAACTTGATGTCCACTTTCATCTCTTAAATAAAGGTCTACTTCTCCTGAACCACTTCCTATTGAATGTGTAGCAGATGCATTAAATTTAAGAATAACCTCTCCATTTGCGCTTGCAGGTTTTATACTTAATGCTGCAGCGCTTACGGTTATGTCTCCGCCACCACTATGTGTACCTTGAACATAAGCATTGCTAACTTGAGTTAATGTTGCAGTTTGAGCTCCTACACTGGTCCAATTTGTTCCGTTAACGCTTGTTCCTTGCATGTAATCATAAACTATTCCACCATATAAAATCGAATAAGTAGTATAATCTAAATAAAATACATTATAATTATTAACACATAAACTAACAGTTCCCAATCCTGTAAAATTATGTTGTGGGTCTGCTCCTACAGCTGTTGCCCATAAATTAGGTGTACCTGCATGTCCATTTAAATTAGCACTATAACCTATATATGAAGCATTATATAAAACCTGTGCTACATTCTTAAAAACCTTTTTATGTGCAAAAAAATTATTTGCTTCACTTGCATATAAAGGGTCTCCATTTATTTTAGGAAATACTCCTTCTGCTGTTGTCATTTGTTATTACCTCCTTTCATTTTAACTTGTTGAATATGTTAATTGTATTTGTAAGTCGTTAGTTCCATCAAATGTAACTGCTGTGAATTGTTCTCTGTTCCAAAGACTTCCAGTGCTAATTACACTCTCAGTAAACATTCCTGTTTCTGTCAATGACAAACCACTAACTTCCAAACCATTCCAATCTCCTATAAATAATATTTGATTTGCTGTAGAAGTATCTACAGATGTTCTATATCTTCTTGCAAATTCATGAACCAATATCCTATCTGTAGAAGTAGCACCTGTAACTCCACTTCCTATTGCTAAATATTGTGGTCTATTAGAAGAAATAGAAGCAATTGCATTTTGAACTCCACTTAATCCTGTTGTTGTAAAAACCATTACCAAGTACCTCCCGATTGTGTTTTATAATATTGAGTTTGTCCATTCCAACCAAGATTATGATTGGTATAACTTCCTAATAATCCATTTACAGGATGTCCTAAAATAAAACTACTTCCAATTGCTCTTGTAGCAACACTCCAATTTTTAACTGCCATAACCCAACTTCCAGTATTGACTTGGAGATAAGGATATAAACCTTCTAATGTTCCTGTTTCAATATTCTTTGTTCTTAATATTTGGTCTTTAAGTGTATCAACAAAATCTACATATTTCTTATTTAAAACCAAAGTTAATACTTCTCCAGCAAAATTGTTTTCTGGAGTAAAAGTATATTTAGCGCTTAATATTGTATATGTTTGACTAATAATATTATGAAAAGGAAAATTTACAAAACATGTTTGTCCAGGAGTTACATCTATAATTCCTTTAATATCTATTGTTCCTTGTGTTTTTGGATTTTTATTACTTGCTAAAAAACTATTTGCAGCATCTACTGCTGCTTGATAATCTTTTATATTATTATCTGTTATTACTTTTGATTTGGGTCCATATGAACCAATACTTGCATTGTCCTGAACAAGTTTTGCTATCTTTGTGCTTCTATCATAATCTATACTTATATTAGATGTACCACTTGCTGGAACATTATTTCCTGCAGAAGTTCCACTAACAAAAACTATTTGTTTCTTATTAAAATCCACAACATATTTCAATCCACTTACTAAATAAGGATTATCCATATTAATAACTCCTCCAGGTGATTGTAAAACTCCTCCAACATATACTTGCGTATTATAAGGATTATAAAGCAAAGAAATAACACTTCCTCCTCCTGTCCCACCAGTAAAGTTTGTTCCTGTATATATATTACTTCCATATACCCAAACCTTATTAAATATTTCAGTATTGTTAGTTTCAAAATCAGCACTAATTATATTTGTGCTATCAAAACTTAAACCACTACTTATACTGGATTTAGATATGAAGTTAACATCTTTATTTGCATCAACAAAGAAATAATAACCTGCTAATGATGCCAATTGTTGTA
>Ga0265322_10000236_pt1 | contig 23950 bp, 19 predicted proteins | sample 41222metaG_FD_193584 | JGI IMG/M metagenome (GOLD analysis project Ga0265322, IMG submission 193584) | Rhizosphere microbial communities from Carex aquatilis grown in University of Washington, Seatle, WA, United States - 4-12-22 metaG | ecosystem: Host-associated > Plants > Roots > Rhizosphere...
AGAGAACTTATCAGCTAATACGTTTGTTGAAGATACTGATATTCATTTTTTAGAATCCAATCATAGGATATATTTGGATGAAGGTTCAGAGTTATATTCAGAGTTATATATTGAATCGAATGTAATACAATTAGCTGACTTAATGATTGGGGCTATAACTCAAAATCTATATTATTTATCTGACGATTCTTTGAAAAAAGAACATGCAATGATAATACGCCCGCTTGTAGAACGATTGACTAGAAAACCTAATAATAACAAGAGCAGATATAATTATTATAGAAATCAAAAAATAAGCTTTTTTCCATTAAATAAAAATGAGAAAACAACAGATACTGTGAAAGGTTTTGAAGGACAGCTTATAGAAATACCTAAATTTGATGAATTTTATTCTGAGAAACCTCTTGAAATGCCTGCATATATTCCTAGTCAAAAAAAGATAAGCGAATGGTTTTCTTAATACTATCTATTAATCAAATCTAAATCCTATAATTTGTAGCATTTTAATATTATCCTCAGATAAGTGGCTCTTATTTTTTCGAATAAAATCTTCTGCATCCTTATATCCTTTAGATTTTACTTCAAGCTCCAACGATGCAAATTCAGAATTGACCATATAATTATAGTATATTAGCTAGTTTATATCAGTAACTCGGAGAAAGGTAAGCTGAGAGCAGACATGTTACCATTTTTGTACCCTTTTCTTTATCCTAACTATATTTATCGAACGGCAAACATTGATTCTATATGAACAAGATAAAACAAGTATTCATACGAATAACCGAGGAACAAGAAAAAGAACTCCTAGCACGAACAAGAAAATCAGGCTTTACAAAAAAAGCAGATTATGTTAGAAGCCTAATATTCACAGACTTAAGCACAGAAGAAAAAATCAACAAGATATACGAAAAGGTGTGTAAAAATGGATGAAGAATCATACGAAATGGAAAGATCAGAACGTAAGAGCTTCTTCTGCCCAAACAAACTATGGGAAGAAATAAGACTAAAAACAAAAGACAAAACATCAATATCACAATACATAAAACAAGCAGTAGAAGAAAAAATGGAAAGAGAAGCAGTGAACAAAAGGGCTGTCACAACAAATTACTAGGTTTTGGAACTTAGAAATCCCGGGCTGTTAGGTAACTGTCAACAATACATGTTTCATTTGATATACTTTAATGGTTTTTTAGGAGGCTAAACTGACTTAAAAACCGTTAAATTTAAATCACGGATAGGGTTTGCTAGAGTTATGACTTTAATAATCGGTATGAAATGTAAAGATGGAGTTATATTGGTGGCAGATAATAAAGTGACAAACCTTTCGAATAATAAAGAAAAATGGATTTCTAAGTTTGAACAACCATTAGAGACGGTACCCTTGTATTATGGCGTGGCAGGATATGTTCATTTATTTAAAGAATTTAATAGGAAAATACCATTTACTGTAAATCAAAGAATTAGAGAGTACGAGTTAGAAAATTATGCGCGAATGAAAAAAGCAGGTGTTGATTATTATCAAGCTGTAGAAATAAAAAAAGATATTCAGCCGGAAGAAATTCAAAGTTCTAGTTTAACAGAAGATACGAAAAAGCCTAAGGAGAAAAAAATAAAAAGCAAACAGTTACCTTCTCCCCCGTTAGTTTATGGTCATGAAGAATTTATCGAAGATTGTCAATTATTAGTCAAAACATTATGTAGAAACGAAGATGGAACTTGCGAAAATAAATTAGAAGTATTATTAATATTACACGATGGTAAAGAAACAAGATTACATACTATTAATTATGCTAATGAAGAACAAGCGAATTTTGCTGCATTAGGTAGTGGTAGTATATTCGTTAATGAGTTTTTAGAAAAATTCTACAATGATGATACCGAAAAGAGTTTTGATTATTGTATTAAATTAGCTATGTTTTGTATTTTGTATGTTCAGAAATATGTTAAAGATTTTTCAGTAGGAGTTCCACCAAACGCGTTACCCGAAAACAGGATTATATTAGATGATGGTAGAATGGGCGTATATAAATTTGATAAAGAAGATGAGGTATTGAAAGAACTAAACTCGAAGGTAGCGCAATTTATCACGTTACAAGATTCGTTACAATTCTAATCTTCTTTTCCGTTACCGGGATAAAAAATAAATTAATTATTAATTTGTTTGGCTAGTGCTTCTTTACTTCTTTTTCTTATTGTTACTTCTATTACTCCTACTATGTTTGCTATTTTTCTTTGTGTGACATTTTCTTTTTTTTCTTTTGCTGCGATGTATATTGCTGTCGCTACTATTGTTTCTGGTTTTTTACCTGTCGTAATTCCTTTTTGTTCCATTGCTTCTATTATTTCTGTGGCTCTTGTTATTGTTTCTTGTTGCAGTTGTAGTCTTTGTCCGAATCTTTGAACTAGGTCTGTCGGTTTTACTGTTGTTACTTTTAGTAATAATTCTTTTTTTAGCAGCTTATATGCTCTTAGTAATTGTACTTGTGTTATCTCTGTATTTCGAACTATCTCTTTTGGTATTTTTGGTATATTACTTATTATGCAGGCAGCATATACTGCAGCAAATAATATTAGATGATTGTTTCTTCCTATATTTAGTCCTTTATCTAATGCTGACTTGTAAAGTAGTTTTACTTCTGTCAATGTATTTTCTGGAATTTTCAATCTTGATCCTACTAAGTCTAGACCTAATTGTGCTTGTTGAAGATTCTTTTCTTTAGCACTATATAACCACTGCTGTTTGAATATTCTACCGTTCTGTGGTCTGGATTCAGCTATCGCTAATCTGGGCTGTTGAGCATATACCTTCTGTATGTCTGTTATATCTTGTTGAAATATAGTATCTTCTATTACTAATCCGCAGTCCCTACAAATCATTTCGGATTTTAATTGCATTATATTTGGATTTCCGCACTCTGGGCATTTATTGCTCATTTGCATCACCTTCCTTGGTAAAATACATTATTACTGGTGTAATGTTATTTTCTGATAATTCGTTGATTCTTTCAGTTAATTTCTCTTTGCTAAGGCAAAATTCCATTATGTAACCTACTTCTGGCGCAGAGCCCTCAAACAGGTCTCTGATAGGCTTTTTGATGTCTATTCTTCTACGTCCATCGTTGAAAAACACTTTACCTTTTACAGTAATGGCTTTATCAACTGTCATGATAGGTGTTATCATTGGAATCAACTCCGATAGGTATCCTATGAGCACAGTTATCTTAAAGAAAAAACTTAGTTGTATACGACGTATCTTCTACTTTTAGTCATATGACTAACCCAATCACAGAACAATGGAAATAATTTAATGTTAGTCATTTTAGTAACCCCTTAATAATAGTAAAGAGTCACTTATATATAAACCTATCTGCAAAAAATCCGGAATAATTACGAAGAAAACGGAAGAAACACGATGTTAATCTAATAATTAAAAATCAGGAAATTCCATATAATCGATTACTTTATCAACATCTGATATAAATTTTGCATATTCTTTTTTGGGAAGTAACGCTCTTAGATCTTTATAATAGATTGTGATAATACCTTCTGATTCCAATTTTTTACTAATTTTTTCAACCGTATCATCCATATCATCTTTTGATATACTGCTAATATTGCTTTCAATCATATACATAGTGGTGTCATTGTTATCAATAGTATCCTCTAATAAGAACAATATTTTCTGTATTTTTTTATCTGTTTTTATTTCTTTTTCAATTAATTTGAAATGTGAACGCAGATATTTCAATGATTCTTTAGTTAAGGGAAATGAGGATTTAGCCTGTACTAAGAAAAGCGACTCATCATTTTCAGCTATGACATCTATATCGGTAGTATTTATATTCTTAGATATATCTTTTAATTTAGCACCATATTTTTTCGCTAAATACAAATACGCTGTAAATTGTCCTAGAAGCCCTTTACTGATTTTTTCTTTTTCATGTAATTCAGATAAATTACGTTCAATCATATCTTTGTTTTTAATATATGCTTTTAGTAAATCGCCTTGAATTTCATAACTTTTGAAGATATAATCCTTAGTTTTCGATAGTTTTTTTATAATTGCATCCATAGATGGTTTTCCATTAGACTGATAGCCTCCTGTTATGCTTTCCAACGCTAACTTGTCGAAAAACATCCAAAATGATGCATCAGTAAACATACCTTGAATAGGAATGAATATCGCGTAAGAAAATTCTATATCGTTTCTTTCTGGATAAAATTGTTTGAATTCTATAATTTCAATTTCTTCTCCTTGTACGTGTTTGGCTCCGAGTAATATATGAAAGAATAATTTTCCTACAGCCCATTCTCCTATTGAATCCTCGGAGCGTATTATCTTTATACGGAGATTGTTAATTCTTCTAAAAATTAAATTAAGTTCAGTTATTTCTTTTATTTTTGAATGAGATATAACTTCATTATTGAATGATGCATTTGTAACTTTAAATAATGGCTGAAAAAAGGCATTTCTATGTTCTGTAATTCTGCTTATCTTTCCATACGCTTTATGTATGTCGTTCCATGTTTTTGATTGCAAAAGTAGTTCTTTTGATATTTCGTATTTATCATTGGCTAGGCACTTTTTATAAAAAAAGAGTAACATTATTTTATATCCATTAAAATATTCCGTGCTATTATTTTTTATAATAGGACTCTGTAAATAATAGTTTTTTCTGATTTCATCAGGCATGATATAAAAGAATGGTAAACCGCCAGGGTAAGTGCAGACTACTCTTTCTTTCTTAAATTCTAAAACGCTTGTGCTATCGCCTTCTATATAATTATAACTTTTTAAAAACCAATTTACAATTATTGGCATAATGTCCGTAGGTTCTCTCATTATTTTTATTTTTAAATAATCTAGTAGAAATTTGTTAATCTCTTCAACTTTGGTTTTGTATCTTTTAATCAATATATTAAATTCTGAAATATCTTTCTCATTTAAAGTTGTAGGTTTTGTTCTTATACCTGACAAATCTTTGCGAAGCTTATTCAGTTCGAATATTTCTTTTATTATAGGGTCTTTTTGTATTAAAGTTCTTATCGCTTCTTCTTTTATATCGCTATGACTCCAATGGATAATATCGCTCGCGTTGTAATTAGAAATTAATCCTTCCAAATAATTCATGATATTTATTAATATTAATTCGTAAAGATAAGATATGCCTCTTAGGTTTTGATTTAAATTAATATTTAATTCTGTTTGAGAATATTTTTTTATGTCGTCTAAATCAAATATCTTCTGGAGTATGGAATAATCATAATAGAAAAAGTCGTAAACAGTAGGTAAGTCTATTTCATGTTCCTTTTTATCTTTAGAAGCTACTTTGTCGCTCATGATTTTCCTCTTCTAATAAGCTAATTGGTTTTTGAACATACTTTTCTGCATTTTTTAAACACAATGTGGCTCTGGCTGTTTGATGCATGCGATAAAGTGCTGCGCCTTTATTATACCATGCCTCTGAGTTTTCAGAATTATATTCTAGTAGTGTAGTACAGGCTTGTATAACATCTGACCAGCGACCAAGTGTTAATAATGCTTTAGCCTTGTTTAACAAAAATTCTTTTTCGAATCTTAAATGTAGTGCTTTATCAAAATATTTTATTGCTGTTCCCGGTGTACTATTAATGTATAAGACTCCGATTTTGTTTAGAATATCAGGATTTTTTGGAAATAATTCCATTGCTGTATCCAAAATCTCTTTTGCTTTCTCAACATTTCCTAAATTCAAATATACTACTCCTTGATTCGACCATCCGATAGGAAATTTATTATCTGTGGCAGTAACTTTTTCGAACCACTCTAATGCTAATGGTAAATATTTTTCTTTTTTCTCATATCGAGAATTTTTTTCATAAATTACTCCTTTATTATTTAGTGCATCTATAGATTCGGGATTTGATTGAAGAATCTCCTCATTTAGTTTCATTGCTTGTTTTAAATCTAAAATATCGATGAATAAACCTATCTTAGTAGATTTTAGTCCGATGGACTTTTTTAATAATTCTTCATTGTCATCTAGAAATATTATGGCTTCTTTGCTTCTATTAAGATTTTTTAATATCTCTGCTTTATTATAAATTGCCATAATAAAATCTTTATCGATTTTTAAAGCATGATTAATTAATTCTAATGCATTTTTGTATTTGCCTTGTCGCATTAAATTGTGTGATTTATTATTGTACGCAAATTTATTATTCTCTATCTTTAGTATTTTATCGTAGCATTTGTTTGATTCTATTACTTCATCAATCCTTTCCAATATGTATCCTTTAGTTAGTAATGTATCTGGGTTTTTAGGAGTTATTTCCAGTGCTTTGTCTAGAAACAGTATTGCATCTTCATTTCTATCCAATGCGTGAAAAAACATACTGCTTTTTTGATATATTAATGATTTTATATTAATATCAACGTCTTTTAGATTTAGTAATGATTCTTTAACAATATCGGCTACTTCATTAGGATTAGATAAATCCACTTTCTGTGATATATTAAAATTTATTTTTATTCCATATCTCTTTCCTATATCGGAGGACATATCTATAATTGGTTGGGGATTGTCCTTAGTTAATATGATTGGTATTTCTTCGTTCAGATATTTACTGCACACATTAGGAGTTTCAGTTAGAATCTCGACAAATTTAGTGCCACTCCAATCAAATACTTCACAAATGTGTCTAGAATTCCAATTTGCAATATCGTCTTTACAAGCAGGGGTAGTATCGGAAGTCGAAAGAATAAAGAATCTTCGAATGCGTTGGTCTTCTGCTTTTTGTATTTCGGTGCTAATATCTTTGAAATTAAGACCTGCTTTCAATCTTTTACATTGAAACCAACATTTATCCACTTTTTCTTCTTTACCTGCTATAGAATATCTGAATTCTGCTTCTAAGTCTCTTCCACCATCTCCGCCTTTTCCTCTCTCTATAACGTTGATAAATCCATTACTCTTAATCAAGTCATGACATAAATCTTGAAATTCCTCAGGAGATAACGAACTACGGATTAGCTCCTTCCAATCATCTTTCGATAGAACTTTCTTGTCAGTCATTGTATCCTCTTTGATAATATTTGTATTATGGTTTCTACCATTTCTAAACCCTCAACAAGCATATGCACGCCCATACGTTTATAAATTTGACTAGTAAATTTAGGCGTATCTTAGGGGATAAGGATATTTTGCTTATAAAAGAAATATATTTATAAAACACTATTACTATAGGCTAATATGTGTCTAAAGAAACAGGATTACGATAAAAAGAGTGTTGATTCTATTTATAATTATGCTAAAAAACTTCTTAATCACACGTTAAGAGAAACGACTTCTGCGCCGGTAAACTCTAAAGAATTGTCTGCAAAAGAGGTTAAAGGAAAATTTGGACAATATTTGGAAAAATATTATTTTGGTATTGAAAATAATTCTGATAGTGAACCTGATTTTAAAGAGGCGGGACTAGAATTAAAAAGTACACCTATTAAGCTGTTGCTGAATGGCACTTATTCTCCTAAAGAACGATTGGTTTTGAACATTATTGATTATGGTGCTGTTGTTAGAGAAAAGTGGGAAACCTCTCATTTGTTAAGTAAAAATGAATTATTATTGTTAGTATTATACTTGTATGAGACGGATAAAGATTTTTTAGATTACGTAATTAAACATGTGGCTTTGTGGAAAATTGAAGGTGAGGATAGAGAGATAATTAGGCAAGACTGGGAGAAAATAATTAATAAAATTAAATCTGGTAAAGCTCATGAATTGTCTGAAGGAGATACATTTTACTTAGGTGCCTGTCGAAAAGGTTGGAAGGAGTCACCAAGATCACAACCCTTTTCATCCATTAAAGCCTCTCAGAGGGCATTTAGTTTTAAAACTAAATATATGAGTTCTATATTGAGAAGAATTGAAGACTCTGAGAAAATTATTACTAATGTTTCTGAATTGAAGAAGAAAAGTTTTGAAGAAATAGTATACAATCGATTCCGACCATTTCTGGGTTTAGACATCAATGATATTGAAAAGAAACTTCAAGTAAAACTGAATAAAGAAGCAAAAGGTTACTATGCAACATTAGCTAGAAGAATGATAGGTGTTTCTGCTAAATATATTGAAGAGTTTGAAAAAGCAGATGTATCTATGAAAATAATTAGATTAAAACATAACGGTGTCCCAAAAGAGGATATGTCTTTTCCATATTTCAGATACAAAGAAGTCGCAAATCAAGACTGGGATGAAAGCGAGTTTAGTCAGCAATTAGAAAGTAAATTCTTTTTTGTAGTCTATCAGATGAACAAAGATGAGTCTAAAATAACTTTTAAAAAGGCATTTTTCTGGAATATATCTGTAAAAGATATGAAAGAATGTGAAACAGTTTGGAATGAAACTAAAAAAAGAATTCTATTAGGAAAAGTCGATACTCTGCCTAAAAAGACCGAAAACAACGTATCTCACGTAAGACCACATGCTAGAAATAAGAAAGACACAGATGTTGCACCAAATGGAAAAAGTTACGTCAAAAAATGTTTTTGGTTAAATGCTAAATACTTGAAAGAACAAATAGAAAATAATTAACGTTTAATTAAGCTTACAAAATATCCGCAGGCATAGGCACCAATTATGGTTAATAGTGGTACATCTGTTCTCTCAATCTCTGGAAATTTATTTTCTATAAGTACGTTTTCTTGATTAGGATAATATTTTCCAATTAAATTTCTTATAATCTCTAGTGCTTTATCTGGAGACATAACTTGAGAATGTCCATTCATTACGTATGATTCTTGTAATTCTTTTGCAGTCAATTTAAAATTTTTAAATGATTTTTCTAAATCGTTTTTAAATCCGATAAAATTCTTATTTGTACGTAATATTTTTTCTAATTCTTTTAAATTTAGTACGGTAACTTTTGCTGTTTTGCCCGAACCATAGTGTACTTTAGATTTCCAGTCATATCTCTCTTTATTAAAATCGGAATCTGTATTGCCTAACTCTACTCTAAAACTTCTAATTTTTAAGTAAGGTATAGGAATTGCGAACTTTGCGTTTTTAATTCTAGGTTTTGGTTCCCTTGGTTTTCTTTTGATTCCGGTTAAATCTATAGAAGATTTTCTGATATTTTGAGGGATATAACTCGGAGGTTTTATGCCTTCTTTTCTAGCAATAGCTTCTGCTAGTGCCACTGATAATTTGCAGCATACTGCATTACCAATTAATTTGTATTTAGTATTTTCGTTTGTTCCTTCAAATTGGTATGTTATTGGAAATGACATAAAACAGGCAATTTCTCTTATTGTTGGTAATCTGTAGCCTATCTGTTTGTTCGATTTAATGGCATCAAATATTATAGATTCTCTGGTCGATGCAGACATTGTTGCCATAACTGTTCTGCTTGGTCTGTCTAAATATTCTGGAAAAGACATTTTTCCCATAAACCCGTGATCTTCTTTTAATCTCTTCGATCTTTTCCATTCGTAATCTGCAACAGTAGTATCATAAAAATGATCTGTTAAATTCTTTGAATCCAATTCAAAATTATATACTGGATCTTTTATTTTTTTAGGATGTTTTGATTCTAGAGGATTAGATAATGCTGTTTGAACGCTGCGCATAGTTATCCATGAATTCTTATCTTCATGAGTTTTTATAGGAGTTGGATAGTTTCCACAAACAAATCTTTTTCTAGTTTGTGGTGCACCATATTCCGCCGCGTTTAGTATTTCTTTTACTGGAATGTCTATAGCAATTTTCTTTCCGCCAGGTAAGCCTAATTCTTCCCAGGTATATGAGTTTTGAATGTATTTTCCAGAATTAGGTACATTTTCTAAAATCCAATATTTGCATGTGCCTTTTTTTAATTTTAGAGCGATTATTCTAAGATATGCTTTAATTAATTCAATACCTAAACTTTTGTCAGCCTTTCCGGCTTTGTTGGATCCAGAAAAAGAGACACAAGGTGGACTTCCAACAATAATATCTGTATCAGGTATAATACTTTCAATTTTTTCAGCTGTATCTAATTCCAATATATCCATTAATTCACAATGGCAATATGGATGATTCAAGTCATGAGTTTTTTTAGCAGGTGCCCAATTATCTAAAGAAAAAATTACATTAAATCCTTTCTGACGAAATCCTTCTGTAAATCCGCCTGCACCACAAAAAAAATCTGCTACAGTTAATGCTTTTCTCACCATATTAGTGTTATATTGGATCTGTTTTTAAAGTTTTCGATCAAGTGTCCAGTGACGATAAGTATATTATTCGCTATTTTTTGTAATTTGTCTCTCGTCTGAGTTGACCTAGAAATAGGGCTTGATTCAGTTATTTTGTGCTTGTTTTCTTCTTTAATTGGGCTTGTTTTCTTGCGGGAATAGTATTCTTATCCTTATCTGTGAAGTAGCCCAATAATAATTCGGGTATATTCTGTCTTAATATTATTTTGATGTTTGGAAGTATCTTCTCGTATCTTTTTTGATATTCCCAACTTGTCATCACTATTATTATGTCTTGCTTATATTTTAATTCTACTTCATGAAACTTATTTAGAAATTCAATTTTATTTTTTTTATAGCTTAGTCCTGTTTCTACTTCTATTGCTATTGTCTTTCCATTTTTGTTTTTGAATAATATATCAGGTTCTCTGCTTATATTTACTTGAATATCTTCTGTATATTTTTCTAATTCTTGTCTAATGTTTTCTACTAGGAAAGTGTGGCCAATAGATTCTATAGCGTTTCCTTTTACTAAATATTCTTCTGGTTTAATTTTTCCTATTGGTACGAAACATCCTATTTTGTATCCATGATTTTTTAGATAATTTTTTTGCTCAAGATTTAGATTCTTTCCGTAATATAGGTTCTGTTCTAGATCTAATTCTATATCGATATCCGCTCTGTCGTCTTTTTGTGGTTTCAGTTGTTTTAGTATCTCATCTGGATTCGTTGTTATAATCTGGTGTTCTTTTGGAGATGCTATTACTTCTAATTCTTGGTGTTCATTATCCATTATCAGTATACCTTTTCCTTGTGTTGCTGTTAGTAAATATTCTCTTTCCATCTGAGATAAGTAAAATGTTCTGACTACTGAATCTATTACTGCGGGTTTTTGTCTTAGTAGGAATGTAAATGAACTGTTTGCTAACACTGCGTGTCCGGCTGGAGAGTTCACTAAATCAGCCACATCTTGTGTTATTAGTAATAATCCTAGATTGAATTTTCTGCAAGTTTTCACAATTTCGAAAATATAGCTTGCTTCTTCTGCATGCCCTAATAGACTCCATGCTTCATCTATTACAAGTAGTTTTCTTTGTTTTGTTTGTTTCATTCTCATGTATACATAATCTAGTATTAAGAACATTATTACTGGTTTAACCTGTTTTGGCATGTCTCCAATATTGAAGCACACAAATTCTTTCTCAAAATTTATATTGCTTTTTTTATTTAAGAAACCGAATACTCCGTCCGTATACATGTACAATCTATTTATTAGTGCTCTATAGGTTACTTTTTCCATCGGACTAGCGTTTTTATCCATCCCAATTAATGTATTGTATAGATCATTTAGCATTGGTGGTTGTTTGTTGATGTATGAATCAGCATTGATGCCTTTTTTTGCATATGTTTCGGTGACGGCTTTATCTAGAATAGATTTTTGTATTTCTGTTAATTCTCCAAACATAATTTTGAACATGTCCATTAGTGCTAATCTTTTCTCTATGAAATCGTGTCCCATTAAATCTAGTGGGTTGATAATTGTCTCGGAAGTTCTTGTTATATTGATTATTTCTCCATTACATTGTTTGACTAAACCTAAATATTCTGCTTGAGGGTCTATGACCATGACTTTTGTTCCGTTTAATAATTGTCTAGATATGAATAGTTTTGTGAAATAACTTTTTCCTGATCCTGATGTGGCTAGTATCAATCCATTTGCATTGTTGAGACCATAAATGTCTTTGATAAATGGAATTTTATTCTTATTAATGCCAAGCATTACGCCTCTTGGTTCTATTGTTAAGAATTGTGATGTGAATGGGAAGAATGCGCTTAAAGCTTTTGTAGCCACATTTCTTTTAATTTTTAAATCATCCTTGCCTATTGGCATCATAGATTTATATGCTTGCATCTGTCTAAGTATTGGAATTTGAGGTACAATCATTATAGAATTTAGTTCAGCCTCGACCTTCTTAGTGACTAAATCAAGTTCTTCTTTAGTCTTGCCTTTACAATTAATATATAATGATACATTAAATAATTTTTCCGTACCTTTCTGTAATTCTTCTAATACTTTTTTAGTGTCATGATATTTAATTTCTAAACTAGGGTTGATGGACTTCTTTAATTCTTCAGCATACAAGTCTGCACGCTGTTTTTGTAATTCTCTATTAAGCATAACCATCATGCTATCAATAGAAAAAGGTTCGATATGAATACTAATATCAAAATCATCATTATTTGAAATTATCCTATCTAAGAACCCGGACTCTACAGTTCTAGGATAACCGACAGCAGCCACTATTCTACAATATTTATCGTTAACTTTAATATAATCTAAAGAATCTTCAATCAGATTAGGAGCGACAAGATAACTAAAATCAGCATCATCAACATCTGATTGTGGTTCTCTAACAACACCAACATCATTAAAGAACGAATATATCTTGTTGATTAATCCATCATCGTTTAACCTATTAACTTTTAATCCAAGACTCTGCAATCGTTCAATACAAATACTACATTGAATATTCAAATCACTACTCTTAGGAATAATGATATAAAAATCTCTAGTACGTATATTATTCTGCAAAATATTGCCTTTAATGAACTCTGAAAATTCTTTAAATAATTCTTTATCTCTGACTCTTTTTCCTAACGTATCTAGATATGCATCCAAATTTACGTTAGTAGTTGTTACAACGAATTGAATTGGAAAATCTAAACTATTCAAAAATTTCTGAAATCCATAAATAACAGATTCCTTATCTGCATCGGCTCTAATACCAAAATTAATAGGCACAATATGCAATATAGCAATATCTTTATCAGCCTGAATAATTGAATTCTCAATCTTCTTAATACCAATGAACTTCTGCATTTTAGGAGACGATAAAGTGGCACTACGAAAACTAAAAAAATGACTTAAACGCTTAAACCAAGTACTAACATCAAAAAACACGAAAATCACGCCTAAAAGAGCTGGAAAGAAGGCTATAATGATGTTTGTAGCAATACTGCCCTTCCTAGTCAAAATTATAAGAACAATAGACCCGAACAATACAGCCCAACCTAACTGAACAAAAGTCAAACCAAAAATAATCTTCTCCTTGTGCTCAAGCTGCTGAGGAATCTCATAAACCATAAAAGAAAACAGATTGACCTAATATATAAATGGAACTCGGAGAATATTTATCCTTTTTTATTAATGTAGCTTTTTAATGGTTTTTTCTATGATAGTATCATTAAGTCTTCGCATCTTCAAATAATTGTCTCTCACTTTCTGTGTATAGGGTTTAAGTCTTTTATCTTTGAAAATTTTTATGAATTGTAAAATCTCTTTTTTGGAACATTTGGATGACACGTATGGTTCATCGGAATCTACTATGTCTTCATAATAATTTTTCTTGTTTTCATTAATGTATGCTTCTATTATTGGCAATGCTTGTTCAGGGTTATCTGCACAGAATAAAAGAGCTAATTCGTCAGAAATGCTATAAGGAACATACACATAGCCAACTTCTTCATCATAATACTGTTTGTAAGGCACAAATTCATGTATTATGTGTTTTACTTGCAATATTAATATATCGATGTTATCTGAGAATAATTTATATGTTTCTATAAATTCTTTGAGATTGTTTTTCAAATCAGGCAATCTTATAATAGAATTCTTTTTCAAAATAGCATCCAGTTCTATTAATTCTCTTCCACTATTTCTACGTAAATTGAGTTTTATAGAAAAGGCTTCATCATAAATTTTTTCGTATATACTCATTTCTTTTTGATATTTATATTGCTTCTCAAAGAGTTTTCTTTGAACGAAATATGTTACTACACTACCAACTATAAATCCTGTAACAGAGAAAATTACAGATTGCCAATTTGTTTGGAGTATAATGTTATTTATTACTTCTATTAGCATAATTGATGAATAAGCTTATTGTTTTAATATTTTTCGACTATCCCATCATTCCTATGTATTTTATTGCTTGTCCTATTTTTTCTCCCGTGTTTTCTGTTCCTGTTTTTTGTATTATATGTTTTACTAGTATGAAGAATGTTATGTTTATTATTAGTAGGCTCGTTATCATTATTAGTATTTTGAAGTTTTGAAACATTTCAATGTCTATTAATTTTGAGCATGCTAGTAGTATAATAGCGTCTATGAATGTTATGAATATCAGCATTCCCAAGAGATTGATGATTAATTTTCCGTAGCTTTTTAGTGGTGGTATGTAGTAGCAGAATATTCCTATAGGTATTAATATTACTCCGAATGCTACAACTAAGTATCTTAATGTAAGAAACAATATTGTGCTCATTAATACAAATAAATATACTAGTATGAATAAGAATTCTAGTCCTGTGTTGACGAAATTGTCAGCTGTTAACAGGAAGAATTGTTGATCTACTAAAGATAGCACTGATGTTGTCATTAGTGATCCGATGTTGAGTATTAATCCGTATAGGTAGAATGACGCTTGTATCAGTACTATCATCATCATGGTATTTTTAAGCCATTCTTTAGCCATCTCTCTTTGTACTACGTTGTGTCCTGAAAGCATGAATTGCATTCCGGCATATATTATTAGAAAGCAATAGAACATACTTAAGCAGTAGACTATTATAGTCCATATTCCACTGAATAAATCAATACTCGGAGGATTACTTAAGAGATTTTTTAATAATGTTAGTAATGGTTGTAATGGTGCATTAAGCAGGTTAATGACGAATTGAAATATCTTTTCTGGAATACAGCTTGCAAGATTAGATAATCCACAATCTTCAGCACGCACGTTAGGAATGGCCAAAAGTAGAACTATTGATGCTAAGATATATTTGCCCCAATAATATTTTATGCATTTGTAAAGGGCGTATATTACAAATGCTGCTATAGCTAACATAAATAATACTGAAAAGCTATCTGAGAGTGTAATCACTGTTATTGGTTGAGTTGTTTCAGTTTGATTACTTAGTATACATTCTTTTTTTGAATCATTAAAGAAATTATATGATTCTATAGTACAACTATTTTGTGTATATGCATAGAATGTATTATTATCTATGAACATATTATTAATTTCTTTAGTCTGACGTGGAATAGCTTCTAGCGCTAGTATGTAATAGGGTTTCTTTTCAAATTTAGCATAATACTCGTACTCTAATTCTGTATATGATGAATTATCTAATTTCAGTATTATACTCGATTGATTATCTTTCTGAATAAATCCTTTAATTGTATCATGATATTGATTGACAATTATAGCATCAGCATCCAGTATCGCGGAATATTTTTTAATCTGTATGCTATCTTTTACATTGATGCTTTCAGAGGAACTTGTAGTGCGTTTATACACGCATTTGCAGTAGGTATTTCTTTGTGAACTACAATAATTGTTCCAAACATATTCATCAGATTTGATAGAAGCAGTAATGTCTAAGGATGCTACAATATTAGAATCCTGAGAAATAATAATATTTGAGACCTTATTATTTCCTACTAAAATATTATTTATATATATTTGTAAATTAGTATTTTGTCCACTAAATGAATATATTATCTGACATGTCTGACCAGATTTCTGTCTACTATTATAATAATTTGTTGGCGATTCTAATCTATAATTATATTCAGTACGTAATTTAATAGTGTCAGGAACATATGTGGAATTATCATAAATGATAGAAGGACTTATACTTATGATGCTAATCCATGCATCTTTAATTATGCTCTTAGAATATGTTGTAACATTATACGGCGCATTGCTTATTTGTATTTTAGAATTATATTCATCAATAAAACTATAATCTGGAAAACTATGATTAGTATAAATCAATCCGGCAATCAAGTTCTCATCAGTATTATTAAGAGAAATACAATTATCCTTATCTAAGCCCGTAAAATAGTTGCAATCAAAAGAAATAACACTAGGTATGACTAAGAGCATCATACCTAGTATAAAGACTTTAGCGTTCATCCTACCAAGTATTGTACTATCAATGGCGCAACCCATATGACAATCAAACCAATAACGATGTACGTAGCCATCATCTTAGCTTGTTCTCTCTTAGCTTGGTCGCTACCACTCAGGATGAAACTCACACCAGCAAACACTAACAAGACAACAGCCAGAGCAGTTGCAGCATACTTGATGAAATTATATATCTTCATCACAGGCAACAAAATCTGATCAAATGTCTGCTTATCTTGCTGGGTAATGTTCCCACTAAAGTCGGTCGCTAATACTACTGTAGGCAAAATCATAAATGCCAACAATAGCAACAATGCTTTCGTCTTCATTTTTGCACCTCCATCTCATTTTTTACATATTGACTAACTATATCTTCATAGTCGTCCATACTACCATACTTCCATGCAAGAAACTCAGTGCATGAACGACAGTAGCGCATCTTCTTTCTAATCTGTCTTCCACAAACCTTACATTGTCTCATGTGTACCACCAAAGACATCAGAATCAAGCAAATTAATTAGTGGAACTCGGAGAAACCATAGCGCAGAGCAGACAATTAAATAAACTTTATATACAAAGATATCAATATATGGTGATAAAATGAGTACCCAATTAAACATATTTGATTATGAACCTAGACGAAATAAGATAACGGTGGATGAGAAAGAAAATAATGTCACTAGAGCATTTCTCAATACTCTTAAAAACTCGCCTAAATTTAATCAAATATTCTTTAATCGAATTAAAATACCTTTCTCCCAAAATCAAGAATTTGTTTTTCAAACAAGTGAAGCATATTTCAAACCAAAAGCACAAGGAAAAGAAAAATATCTGATGTATATTTCAAAAAGGAACTATCTAGAGAATGAAAATCAAACCCAAACAATGAATCCTCGTCCAGATGGATCAATTATTGATGATAAGAATGCCATACTTATAGAAGCCAAAGTCAATGCGCATATAGATCAATCGCAAATAAGTTTATATAAAAATACTTTTTTTAACAATAATTGCATTTTGAAAACAATTTATTGGGAAGAGATATATGATCAAATATGCGGTTTTATTGAATCTAATGAAACTCTTGAACCTGTAGAGCTATTTGTTTTAACCGAGTTTAAGAGATATATGGAGGCGATTAATTTGAATACATTTAAAGGAATACCTTTTTTTAGTACGAAAGAAAATGAAATTTACACTGTGGATTCAGTAAAATATATGCTTAAACTTTTAAGAAATGAGTATACTTCTTTTAAATCTATAAAGTTAGAAAGTTCTGTTAGACCTATGTCAACCACATGGGATGCAATTTTTTTAAAAGAACTAAATTCAGATTCAAATTGTCATTATAGTCTTAGTATACATGAGAAAGCACTAAATATAGAAATCAATCTTATTGGCGAATCCAGAATAAAAAAAGTATTAACTGCAAATATATATGATTTGTTTGTTAAAGAAATAGCGAAACTTAAAGACGATAAAAGTTATTACTTAGAAATATTAGACTATCATAAATTAAAAAATAAAGATCTCAAAGAGGGACAAAATCATGTACAAAGAGGCGAAGATTATGAGACCTTGGTATTTTCTATTCAATTAAAAAAGTTAAAAAAACTCGATAATTGGGAAGAAAAATTATTAGTAATATTACAAACATATGTTAAATTAGAGATTAAGAATTTACAATTAAAAAAGAAGTTATTATATAATGAAGAACAATATCGAAATAAATTATCAGACAAAGAACCTTGTTTAAATATTATTGAATCAACATTTTTGGAGTTAGAACCCCTCTATAGATTATTAAGTCAAACTAAAAAATAGCACACAATATTAAAATAATACAAATGACTCTACTATCTAAATCTAATTATATGAAAGGTTTACAATGTTATAAGTTATTGTGGTATAGTATTAATCAGAGAGATGTTTTTCCTTCTATTAACGCTTCACAACAACACTTATTTGATGAAGGTAGTTTAGTTGGTGAATTAGCTAGAAAACTTTATTCTAAGGGCATTAATTGTTATCATAAGCTTAATGAGGAAAATATTAAAATTACTAAAGAGAATTTAAAGAAGAAAAAACCTTTATTCGAAGCCGGATTAAGTTTTAATGATGCTTATGCTAGAGCAGATATTCTTGTTCCTTCTAAAAACGGATGGGATATTGTAGAAGTTAAAAGCGGAACTTCAGTTAAGGATGAACATATATTAGACGTTTCATATCAGTATTATGTATTTTCTAATGCTGGATTAAAGATTAATAAGTGTTATGTGATGCATATTAATAATGAATACGTACGGAAAGGTAAGATTAATTTAAAGAAATTGTTTGTAAAAGAAGAGATTAATATCTCAATCGAAGGAATTAAAGAGAAAGTTATTGAGATGAATAAAATTCTTTCTGGTAAAGTTCCTAAAGTCGACATTGGATCTTATTGTGATGCTCCTTATGAATGTGCTTTGAAAGAAATGTGTTGGAAACATATTCCTAAACATTCCGTATTTGAACTTGGCGGAGCGAAGAAATGTTGGGAATTATATGGTCAAGGTATAATTTTATTAAAAGATATTCCTTCTGACGTAGAATTAAAGCCTAAGATGAAAATACAGATTGAGACCGTTAAATCCGGTAAACCACATATCGAAAAAGAAGTTATTAAAAATTTTTTATCTTCATTAAAATATCCTCTACATTATTTTGATTTTGAAACGTTTAGTTCTGGAGTTCCAATGTATACTGGTTTAAAACCATATCAACAAGTACCATTCCAATATTCTTTACATATCATAGATAAGACTGTAACGCATTATTCTTATTTATGCTTAGAAGATAAAGATCCTAGAGAAGAATTATTGAAAAATTTAAAGAAACAAATAAAGTCCAAAGGAAGTATAATAGCGTATAATGCTGCATTTGAAATAGGTAGATTAAAAGAAATGGCTTTAGCATTTCCTAAGTATAGAAAATGGATAAATTCAATTTTACCTCGTTTTGTTGATTTATGGGATGTATTCAAGAACTTCCAATGCTATTATTCATCACAAGGCTCTTCTGCTTCTTTGAAGAAGGTTTTGCCTGCCTTTACTGGTCGAGATTATTCTGATTTTACGATTGGAAACGGTGGCGATGCAACACTAGCATTCTTATCTGTAGCAAAAGGATTAATACCAGCATCATCAGTAAAAGCAGACTTAGAAAGATACTGCGGGCAAGACACGGAAGGAATGAAATGGATAGTAGAAAGGTTGGAGAAATTAAAAAATTAAGGAAGATAAAAAATGACTAAAATGATTGATTTAAAAAAAATAATTCAGGAAATGAGTAATTCAGAACTTTGGGTTAATCAAGCTCTGACAATTAAGGAATTGAAAAGCAGAAAACTAATCAGAACTAGAAACATTACAGGTGAACGCGGTGAGCAATTAGCTATTGAGATATATAACTCTACTCCAAATGAACCTAATCTTCAAGCAGCTCCTGAAGGAACTCGGAATGTAGATGCTCTTAGCAGAAAGGGCGATAGATACTCCGTAAAGACGATAACAGTCCCCGGCAAATTAACAGGAGTAGTATATGGATTGAATCCTCCTGGAGATACATCAAAAGAAGATAAGAAATTTGAATATCTAATTATAGTAATTATGGATGATTTATACCAGCCAGTTAAAATATTGGAATGTGATTGGTCAACATTTCTAAAATTCAAGAAATGGCATAAAACCATGCGAGCTTGGAATATAAGTATTACGAAAGAATTTGTAAAAGAATGTAGACAAGTATATCCTAAAAATAAGGATTAGTCTACAACTGGTCACTAGACTATGTGTCGTAACATTTATATATCCCCACATTTGATGACAAATGTAGGTATTTGTAGGGTGAGTTTATGGATAATCAAAAGAAAAATGTTACATTACATTTAGATTCTAATTTATACGATAAATACTCGGATTATTGTAAAAAGGAAGGGATAATACTCTCCAGGCAAGTAGAAAAATTCATAGAATCTCAATTAAGTGATTAAGATAGGAGGAGGAAATAGTAAAAATTAGTTATAAGATGAAAAATTCAAATCGTACAATGAATACCATCTCACTATTTACAGGTGCTGGTGGATTGGATTTAGGTTTTCATGAGGCGGGATTCCGTTGTGTCTTTGCATCTGATATAATGCCTCAAGCAGAACTAACTTATAAGGCTAATTTTCCGCAGATTCCTTTTATCAAGAAAGATATAAGACTCTTAACTAAAGATGAAATTAATAAGTTAGTTGGTGGAAAAAAAATTGACGTTATCATTGGCGGACCTCCATGTCAAGGATTCTCTAATATGGGTAATAAAAACTCTGCTGATCCAAGAAATTATCTTTTCGAAAGTTATGTAAATATGGTAGAGACTGTACAACCCACGTGTTTTGTTTTTGAGAATGTAAAAGGACTCTACACAAGCTTCGAAGGAAGATTTTTTGAAAATGTAGTTAATTCTTTTCTCAAAATAGGATATAATATTTATTATTCTATTATTGATTCATCAAAATATGGCGTTCCTCAGAAAAGGCAACGTATAATTGTTTTTGGTACTAAGATAAGTCGACCATTTAAATTTCCAAAATGTGATTATTCAGCTGTAGGAAGTATACCTGCGTATGCTAACGTTGGCGAAGCAATTAATGATTTAATGGAAAACAAGAAAAATATTTCTAATCACATTGTATTAAACCATAGTGATATAGTTACTCGTAGGTACAGATTAATACTTGAAGGAGGAAAACTACCAAAACCTGAAGATCTCCCAAAGGATATTAGACGAAAAAATTTTGGAAATACTTACACTCGACTACATAGAAATGAACTATCATCAACCATTGTACCAGGGAATAATGCTTTACCTATTCATCCAGTTTTGGATAGAAGTTTAACTCCTAGAGAAGCTGCAAGAATCCAAACATTCCCTGACACTTTTATCTTCAAAGGTGATAGACGTTCCCAATGTATACTTGTGGGAAATGCAGTACCACCGCTATTGTCAGCAAAACTTGCTCTGGCAATAACTGATTTCATTAATAATAAACCATACGAAGGAATAGAACCTGAAGGTGAAGCTCTTGTCGGAACAAAATTTTCTATTAAAGGAGATGATGAAACAAAAAAAAGTAACCGTGCAACACTTAAGTTTGCTGATTTATTTTGTGGTATAGGTGGATTCACAGCAGGATTTGAGGCAGCAGGTCTTCAATGTGTATTGGGTGTTGACAACGATAAATATGCTGTTGAAGCGTATAGGAAAAATCATAAAACACACGAATGCTTGGAAATGGATTTATCAACTCCAGAAAATCAAAAAAAAGTAGCTATGCGACTGAAGAAAGAAGGCGTGAATTTGATAGTTGGTGGTCCACCATGTCAAGGATTTTCAATTTTTGGCAAAAGAAGATTCGTGAACACAAAAAAACACGATTTGAAAAAAGACAAAAGAAACGATTTGGTATTCGCATATGCTAATGTTATTAAACAAGCTAAGCCTGAATGGTTCATACTAGAGAATGTGCCAGGAATTCTCTCTGCACATAATGGCGCATATGTTGAATCAATTAGGAATTTCTTTAAAAAAAATAATTATCGCACGGAGTTGAGAATTATTAACGCCGCTGATTACGGCGCTCCACAATTGAGACGGAGATTTATATTATTTGGTACAAGAACTAATTTAGTAATTCCTTGGCCTAAACCGAAATTCTTTGCCAATCCCGAATCGTGGCAATTGCCGTATAGGACGGTTGGCGAAGTACTCACGGACTTAATAAACAATTCAACACACAAAAAGTTTAAAAATCATAATCCTCCAGATCATTCAGATGTTGTTACCGAGAGACTAGGATACATTAAAGAAGGATTAAAATTGGATATTGATTCATTACCAAAGCACTTGAGAAATGGGACAAAAACTGGTCAGCCTATAGCAAATTATAGTCATGTCTTCAAACGATTAGATAGAAAAAAACCTTCTGGCACTATAGTACCTGGACACAATGCTCTTCCTGTTCATCCAACATTAAACAGAACGTTAACAATTCGAGAAGCTGCAAGAATCCAAACATTCCCTGACAATTATGAATTTGTTGGCCCAATTATAAACCAAGCAATGCAAGTTGGAAACGCTTTCCCTTGCGCGGTTGCACAGATGTTTGGTGAAAGACTACGTACGGTCATCAACAAAAATTGGAAAGTCGATGATGCAACTAAATTGGCAAAATATTCAATGTTAGAATCTCAGGAGATAATATGTCACTAAACCATCATTTTTTAGCCAAAGCAACGACAGACTCTGTATTGGCAAAATTTAAATCAGGAGAATGGAAGTGTTGTGGAAATGCTGGATTGAATTTCTATCGTGTAGGATGTGAAAGTGGCTTCCCTTCACCTGATGCTGCGTTCTATGATAATGAAGAAGAACTGATGGTATGTTTTGAATTCAAGCCACCAACAGAAAATAAAAGAGGAATTTTAACAGGACTGGGACAATCTATTGCATATCTAAAGAGTAGCAATATTTCTTTTTTAGTTATCCCTAAAAAACTGGAAAATTTTGAATTGGGAACCTATATGACTGAATTGTATGATACGCTTATAAGAGATACCATTCCTATTGGCCTCATTATTTATGATAATGACAACGTGGGGGACGTTCAGCTAGTACATAATGTTGCTCCATTAGCACACAAAAAAGATTTTACACCTACAGGAAATCAGCGGTTTTGGGCCAAACACCAAGATTTACCCATTCCTTTATTCCATTTATTGCTACACTGTTATTATTTAAAAAAAGTAGGCGTCATTAGCGGAGATGCATTCTCCTATTGTTGGAATAAATATCTATTCCCTAAAAAGGCAGTTGACGATTTAACTCCTATGGAAGTAAAAGACACTTCCGGGGTACCTATTAATACTCTAAGCGATAGGAAAAAAATATTATTTGGTGAGAAAAAAATAAAGAAAATACATACATTAGTTGGCACGGCCAAAACCACTGCAATAGAAAAATTAGAGAAAGATATTGATAGTACTTTTGTTGGAGATAATTATTATAATTCTATAAAGAAAAACTTTGTTACTTTTCTCAAGCATATTGGAATGATAGATTCAACAGGAGATATGACGGAAGAAGGATTTAAATTATATCATCTCGGTTTAACAAATGGTCCTAGGAGCCGACTATTTGAAGATTATTTTATCAAAACAGTATTGACAATAGGACATCAGTTAGAATTAATATTCGATATTGATATCTTATGCAATGAATATAGAGGAAAAAAAGATACAAAAGAAATTATCAAGATTATGCATAAAGAATATGAAGAAAAAGGAATGATAAAATCTAATCCTGGAAGAACAGTGGGTAAAGAAAGTACGGTCGGATTCTTAAAATACGAGTTTATATTATGGAATTCTTGTGGATTAACAGTGAAGACCAACGGAAAACCCGGAATCTCATTTAATTGGAAAAAAATAACTGAAATATGTTCTTTGCCTTCTTTATAAGACAATATTAATATATTACTTATGTTATGTTTGTATTAAGAATTGAGCTTAATGTTTAAGTCGCCCTTAATCGTATACATCGGATAAGGTGATTCTGGGCGGGACTAGTTTTCTTTTTGTAAAATTTTATAAATAGCATTGTACTCATTGTAATATTATGAATAATATTATAAGATGTCATTTATGCAATCAGGATATAAAGAATTATAATCTAACATTTC